>Ga0207422_1000129_pt1 | contig 284184 bp, 237 predicted proteins | sample MarCyaLeptolynsp_FD_187757 | JGI IMG/M metagenome (GOLD analysis project Ga0207422, IMG submission 187757) | Marine cyanobacterial communities from Panama - species 1 Leptolyngbya sp. (SPAdes) | ecosystem: Environmental > Aquatic > Marine > Unclassified | place: Panama: Panama City | collected...
ACCAACCACTTTCAATTTATAAATCTACCTACCAATGAAATCTGTTAAATCTCTATTCGCCCTACTTACTCTTGTTGCCGTTTCTTTTGCCTGTGCTCCGGTTAACGAAACTCCTGTAACCGAAACCCCTGCTCCTGCACCTAGCGAAGTAACCGTGGATGAAGCTGCTTTCCCATGGACCGACGATGCAGCCAACTGCTGCGGTGGCAAGCCGATCCTGAACCGACCTAAAATCTAATTCAACCAACCACTTTCAATTTACAAATCTACCTACCAATGAAATCTGTTAAATCTCTATTCGCCCTGCTTACTCTTGTTGCCGTTTCTTTTGCCTGTGCTCCGGTTAACGAAACTCCTGTAACCGAAACTCCCGCTCCTGCACCTAGCGAAGTAACCGTGGATGAAGCTGCTTTCCCATGGACCGACGATGCAGCCAATTGCTGCGGTGGCAAGCCGATCCTAAACCGACCTAAAATCTAATTCGACCAACCACTTTCAATTTATAAATCTACCTACCAATGAAATCTGTTAAATCTCTATTCGCCCTACTTACTCTTGTTGCCGTTTCTTTTGCCTGTGCTCCGGTTAACGAAACTCCTGTAACCGAAACCCCTGCTCCTGCACCTACTGAAGTAACCGTGGATGAAGCTGCTTTCCCATGGACCGACGATGCAGCCAACTGCTGCGGTGGCAAGCCGATCCTAAACCGACCTAAAATCTAATTAGTAAAAACTTCCATATTAGAGTTAATTTGTTGAAAAAGTATAGCTAAAGGATGACGCTATTTGTATTAGGCTTTATGTTGCTGCTTTTTCAACCCGATTTAGAAACAGCGGTTTCAAGTCAGGCTAACAGGTATGTACAGGAAATTGAACTCGGGAATAATTTATCGGAAAACGTCTGGGCTTTAAGTGAACTTTACCAGGAATCATGTTCACAATCGGTCACTATTCAGCGGATTGTAAAAAGCAGTTCCTCAACTTTATCAAAAAAGGTTATTGATTCCATTACTTGTGGAAGTTCAGGAGTAAGTAACGAACTTCTCCAAATTATCGCTGAATACGAGCTACTTGGCTATGGAGCTTATTTACAAATAACGAGAGTCGACTCATCAGATTCAGGAATTATATTTGATAAACTTTCAAGTCTTGGAGACCCTGAGTACGAACAGTTATTAAAAAGCATAATAAACCGAAACCAGATTAACCTTGATGACATCTCCAGTGAAAATGTTGATCTGATCGCAAATGCAATTATTTATTCCTATCAAAAGGATGTTCTTCTTTCAGTTGACGATCAAAACGCAATTATTGAACGCAATACATTTTCAAGCGAGCGCGAAACCAGCATAATCAGGTCACTTCAACTTTCAAACGCATCGTTCCTTTTATTCGATCAAAATCGGTTTAATGAGTTTTCCTCACTTCATGAGAGTATTCTTTCCGACGAATTCTTTCCGAATACCTATCTAAAGGTTAGATATACCAGAGCCCTTGCCTATGTTCAATATACCGTGGGCAGGTATGATTTATCTTTAGAGCTTCACAGATACATCATCGAACCTGTTCTTGGCTATTATGGATATACAGTCGATTTTGAAGACTCCAGGTTTACCCAGGCTGTTAGCTTGTACTCTTTAGGCAAGTTTCGTGAAGCGAAAGAAATCTTCGAGCAGTTTTATTACGACTCGACATCTACTATAAACAGGGCTGATCTGTTTAACAACTTAAGTGTATGCTACCTTCGCCTTGGAGAAAAAAATCAATACATCAATTATCTACTGGAAGCTCTCGATGTAGCCGACAGTAATATCGACTATGCAAACAGGCTTACCATCCTAAGCAATCTTTTCTTCTATTACACTTCTATTGGAGACAAGAATACCGCACTCGAATACCTCGATTTAGCAGAAGAGATCGCAAGAGAAAACAACGACAGATATCAAATTGCCAATATTCATGCATTCACAGGGATATTCTACTGGCAAACTGAGAACGACGTTCAGCGAGCTTTAGAAGAACTGAGGTATGCATCCAATGAATTTGATCCGGAAACAGATTTCTTTGATTATACCAGAACTCAGAAAAGCATTTCTCAAATCTATATTGAACTGGATTCACTAGGTAGAGCAAAAGAGGTGCTACAAGACTTGAATGATTTAGCTGCTCGAAACTCTATTCGAAATGCCTATTTAGAATCTCTCATAGGCTTGCTTGAAATTTCTATTCGGCAGTCCAGTTTATTTGAAGCCAATGAAATACTTGAGGAAATAGCACTATATACCTTAGATGATTTGGAATTTAAATCACTGGTGAAATACAACATTTTATTAGCTGATTACCAGTTTTTATCGGGAAAAGAGAGAGAAGCATATGAGAATTTACGACCTGTTGTTGACCAGGTTATGGAAAGGGCGCGAACCAGTATCGATAGTCAAACCGGGTTTTGGGTTCAGGAGAAAGAATACATTGATGCATTCAATACTCTCCTTAATATTTTAGTTTCAACTGAGAATTATCAGGAAGCGGTTCAACTGTTAGATGAAATTAAAACGATCAATGATGCGGCCCTATATAACAGCCCGATTCTGCGGGCCAATAAATTATCGGAAGAAGACCTGGCTAAGGATCAATTATTGAACTATCAGATTTCGAATTTGAGAGAATCATTCCTTTATGCCCGAGATTCTGATCAAAGGTTAGAGATAAAAAATGAAATCGATCAACTTTCAGCTCAAAGAGAAGAAATTCTTAATAAAATCCGTCAGGATGATGTTATAGAAAGCACCCCTATTTGGGTTGTTCAAAATCGATTAAACAGAAATCAACAAATTGTTCACTTTACAGAAGTTGGTGATTTACTTTATATCAGTTTCATCACAAGGAATGCCATAAATATTGAGCAAATTGAGTTCAAAAGTGCAGATAAAGCACTTTTTTCTACGGTTGCTGATCAGATTGCTCTATCCAGAACTAACTTAATTGATCTTCACGAGATTTATGACCTCCTGAAACTTGAAGCACATCTTATAGACTCCGATTCTGATCTTATCATCATTCCTGACAATTACCTGTACCGGATACCTCTCGAAATACTTCCAATCTCGCGACCGAATGGAATCCAGAATTTTGGATCAACGACCTATTTAATCGAAGAATTCAACTTTGAGTACTTCACTTCATTACATGAATTCCACACTATGTTACGAGGAAGTACAAATAATTTTGAGACTGAACTGTCTGCATTTGCAATTTCAGATTTCAGTGGCTTCGATGTCAATTATTTGCCTACCCTCCCTTTTGCTTCTCAAGAGGTACGGTCAATTGCAGATAGGCTGGATTCCTTTGAAAGAAAAAACCTTTACCTCGAGAATAACGCAACAAAATCTACTTTCCTTAACGAAGTATCGGATGCAAAAATCGTTCACATAGCTACTCATAGCGAAGTTTCGGAACAAGATCCCCTTTTCAGTACGATTTTTTTAAACGATGACAGTGGAACAGGTGGCTCTAATGCATTGTATGCATACGAGCTGTTTGACCAACGACTAAATAGCGAATTGATCATGCTTAATTCATGCAGTTCAGGTTCAGGTGATTATCTTCAGGGAAGCGGAATCATGGGGATAACCCGAGCTTTAAGATACGCTGGAGCAAAAAGTATGGCGTTAAACCTGTGGGCTGTTAATGATAAAGTAGCGTACGAATTTGCATCTGTTTTCTATGGCTCCATTAATGAAGGGCGAAGCAAATCTGAAGCAATGCGAGATGCAAAGTTATTTCTTCTTCAGAATGGAAATGCCAACCCCCACTATTGGGGAGCTTTTATGCTCACAGGAAATCCGTCTCAGTTAACAAAAAAGCCGACTAATGCCGGCTTCATGTTTCCTATTCTTTTGGTACTTATAGGCGGAATCAGCCTATATTTGAGAAGAATTTATTCTATCTGAGGCTATTTATTGCATTTAGATAGCGTTCAGCTACCCGGCTGTATTGTCCATCGATATCCAGTGTTTTCTGAAGATTAATTTCTGCATCATTAAGGTTATCGAGTTGGATTTGAGTATTCGCAAGATACCAGTAGCCTTTTTCAAGTATTAGCGTATTGATATTCTCCTGGGCAATTACACGCTCAAAATTTTGAAGTGCGTTGGCATAATCTCCATAATTATACTGGATAGACCCCAAGCTTAAAGATAGTTCTGCGATCGTATTAACATCGATTTCACTGGCTATTTCAGCTTCAAGTAGCTGAATGGCTTCTTCTGTATTTCCATCGTTTGCCAATCGAATTGCTGCTTTAATTACCTCATTATTAGTAATTGCAGGGGAGTCGTTTGAACTACGATACGTATCATATTCGATCCAGTTAACAGCTTCTAAGCCATTAACTCCCGAATTGGAAGAGTTAAAGTTAAGCACGCCTACCACACCAATAATTAATGCTATTGCGGCGGCTACCCCATAGGTAGCAACTCTTCTCAATTGATAAGTTGGTGTCGCTTCTCTGGACTTTCTTTCTGATTCAATTACTGCCTTCAGATTAGCAACACTTTTTGCATAATCGAGGTAGTACTCGTCTTGAATCAATTCAGACCATAGCTCATCCACCTGCTCTGAGGAGAGTTTACCGTTGATATAAAGATCAATTTTTCTCTCTAGATCTTTATTAAAATTACTTTCAATCATGTTAGTTAACGTTCAAAGTGATGATTACTACAATTTTATTTAAAGGAATTATAATCGAGAGCGTTAAACCTTGAACTACTCTGCATGGCCGTACTCTATACCCTAATTGATATCAATTCCAACAACAAAAGCGAAATACCCTTACTACTCGTGCTGTTCATTATATCAAAAGAGAATAGTTTTACTCTTTTGTTACAATCCATTTAAAAAAAATTTCAAATTTTCGCCGCTAGTAAATGATACTTGCTAACTACTTGTTACACATCTATAAGAGTACGTACATAAACATATATTTCATTAGAAATGATTAATCAAAAAAAAGCCTTTTTTTCTGTCGTAACAGCACTTTTTGTACTAATCACTGCTTGTTCTCCCAACAGTATAACCAAAATATCGGGATCTATTGATTATTTAGGAGATGTGGATTTCTACCTGGAAACCATCCCGCTACATTATAAGTACTCTGAGAAAGAACGCTTTCCAATTTATGTAGAGAATAATTCGTTTGAAGTACGTATTGATATTGAGGAAGCTCAAATTGTTTATCTGACTATTCAAGACCAAAAATATCCGGTTTACGTTGAACCAAATAGTGATACAAACATTTCCATCGTTAGAGGTAGTTTTCCCGGAGAAGTAATTATTGAGGGAGTTGGTAATACAGCGAACAATGCCTACCAATCATACTTGGCCGCATCAATTGGATTGCAGTCAGCTATTAACGCAGAGATGGACAAATTTAAAGTCGGTGAGGATAATCAAGCTCTGGAGCTGAGTAATCAAAAGGTTGAACTGGCAAGGGAACATCTTGAGGGGACTGATTTCAATGATTTATTTTTAAGAACGATTGGTGAAGACTTTGTTATCAAAATACGTGCAATCGAATATTCTGCAAGATTTGATGAGAATTTTGATGCCGAAGCCGAACGACAAAAAGTACTGAATGAAGCAGTGGACATGGGATTCTTCACGTTCGAATCGCTCCAGGCTCAGCGTGCTGGAATTCGTGATTTCACCCATTATTATGCACGAACATTTGGAATTTATGATGAGGTAAATCAGGCTTTTGGAACCACTCTAGCAGAATACGACATCAAACGTGTGGCCTATGAGCAGCTGAATGAAAAAAGAATGCAAATCGTCGAATACATCAGCGAACCTAAAGCAAAAGCATATGCTGAACTTTTCCTGGTAGCTGAGAGAATTGGTGAAATTCCACTGGATATGGCCGAATCCAGTTATCAAAAATACCTCCAGGATTACTCGTCATATCCAGAATTCATAAAATTCATTACCTGGTTTCACGATGAAATCAAGTCTGTTTCTCCGGGAGAACCTGCTATTCCCTTCACATTAGCAGATGCCGAAGGATCTTCATTTACTATGGATGATTTTACTGGAAAGTTCGTTCTTCTTGATTTCTGGGCAGGATGGTGTCAGCCTTGCCTGGAAGAATTTCCCCACATGCGGGAGATTTATAGCAACTATTCCCGCGATGAGCTGGAAATTGTAGGAATTTCCACAGAGGTGGACCGAGAGGTTTGGCTACAGGATATACGTCGTTTTCAAAATCCCTGGCCACAACTATACGGGGGAGATGGATTTGAACAAGAAACGTTTAAAGCCTACAAAGGAGGTGGAATCCCATTCTACATTTTAGTTGACCCGGATGGTAAAATTTCGAGGTATAATGACATGCGTCCTTCCTTTAACTTCATCGAGGTTTTAGATAGTTTGTTGATTCATCACGAAACCCAAAAAGCATCGCTTTAATGTACAGACTTGCAGTATTTGTCCTGCTCTTAACTATGCTGGCCTGCTCAGCTAAACCCGTAGAAGATCTTCCCAAAACAAAGTATACCAACCAGGAACTTGGACAACTTTTAGTCATTGGCTTCCGGGGAACGGAAATCAACTCAGAAAGCAAGATTGTTCAGGATTTTAAGGAATATAACCTTGGGGGTGTTATCCTATTCGATTATGACATTGAAAGTGACACCTATGGACGAAACATAACGGATGCGAACCAACTACTAAGACTATCCTCAGCACTAGTTGCAAATTCACAGACCCCTCCTATTATATCTATTGATCAGGAAGGTGGTCAGGTTTCAAGACTTAAAGAGCAGTATGGATTTCCTCTCACCAGAACTGCTGATTATCTAGGCAACATCGATAATGAAGACTCAACCCGGCACTATGCCCGAAGTATGGCTCAGGAATTCATGGTTGTGGGAGTAAACACCAACTTTGCTCCTGTGGTTGATGTAAATTTAAATCCAGACAATCCGGTTATTGCAGGATATGGGAGAAGTTTTTCTTCAGATCCTGACAAAGTAGTAGAACATGTTGGCTATGTGCTGGACGAATTCGATAAAGAGGGCATACTGAGCGTATTAAAACACTTTCCAGGCCATGGCAGCTCCACTGAAAATTCTCACCTTGGAGCCCCGGATGTTACCGATACATGGGATTCTTCGGAGTTGATTCCTTATAAGCGTTTGTTTTCGGAACGAAAAATTAACGCGGTGATGACCACCCACATTTACAATGCAAACATTGATTCGGTTTGGCCTGCAGCTCTTTCTGAAAATACCATTCAAGGACTATTACGTGACTCACTTGGTTTTAAAGGCGTAGTTTTTTCTGGTGATATGCAGATGGAAGCCATCCGTAGTGATTATGATTTGGAAACCATTGTTGAACAAGCGCTGAATGCAGGGGTTGATATACTGATTTTCGGGAATAACTCAATGTATGAAGATGATATTGCAGAGAGAGCTATTACTATCATGCAAAAAGGCATTGCGGAGGGACGAATCAGTGAAGAACGGGTTGATAGCGCCCTGGCGCGAGTTGGCCGCCTTAAGAAAGAAGTGATTGAAGATCTTTGCACATGTCTGACCTTCTGAAAACGGAAACAATCAAAAACACTGAAGTCTTTGTTCGTGAAAAGTTAGAAGGAGAAGGAAGTGGCCACGATTGGTGGCATATACATCGGGTTAGAAATATGGCCCTTTCCATTGCAAAACAAGAGAAGGCGGATTTATTTGTTGTTGAGCTTGCGGCATTATTGCACGACATCGCTGATCATAAATTCCATAATGGAGACGAAACCATTGGTCCCAAGGTTGCCGGAGAGTGGTTGACATCAGAAAACGTGGAATCAAATATCATCATCCACATACAGGAAATCATCAAAGATTTATCTTTTAAAGGAGCAAATGTAGCCACTCCTATGAAGACCATAGAAGGCAAAATTGTGCAAGATGCAGATCGACTGGACGCGATCGGTGCAATAGGCGTTGCCAGAGCGTTTGCGTATGGAGGGCATAAAAACAGGGAACTGCACAACCCGGAGATCGAACCAACCCCGCACGATACTTTCGAAACTTATAAAAAGAATACAGGACCGACTGTCAACCATTTTTATGAAAAGTTATTCTTGCTCAAAGATCGGATGAATACAAAAGCAGGCCGAAGGATAGCCGAAGCACGTCATGAGTACATGAAAGATTTTCTGGAACGATTTTATGCTGAATGGGATGGAACCGTGTAAAAGATTTTCTGTTTATTTGATGCCCATCATTTAGCTTTAAATATGTTTAAAAAGCTGTCCAGGATCATAAAAACGTCCTTACTTATACTTATCAGTACTCTCGCGGCTGTTTTATTTTGTGAGTTGGTAGTACGTTTGTTCCTGCCCCAGGATAAAATGGTTACCTGGATACAAATGCATCCTGAGGGATTTGTTATGAATCAACCTGGAGGTTTCGCTTTCCAGGAATTGGGGGAAAGACGGGCAGAGTATCGATTTAACTCAAACAGATTAAGAGGATCTTCTGTCGATTCACAGAAGGTGAATGTCCTTACGATTGGTGATTCCTTCACCTTTGGTCTATTATTGAATGAGGAAAATACGTATGTCCATCTACTTCAAGAAAAAGCAAATGCGTTGTACCCGGATTCACTCCAATTTTTGAATGGTGGCGTTGGTGGAGCTGGTATGGCAGATTGGCCGGCCTGGGTTGATAAATTCGGTCCTGATTTAGAGATCGACTACATCCTGTACTTCCTTAATTATGATGACATTCAACGGGCCCTCTCTAAAAACATTTACATTTTTGATCCTTCGGCTCCGGATTCTTTAATGAGATCTCAAAGATGGCAACCAAGGGCTTTAATGAGATATTTTGAACAGAGAAAATCATACAGATGGCTTCAGGCAAACTCAGAACTTGCTAACATTCTGGTAAAACTGATGTGGAGGAATTTATACTTCAAGGATTTGACACATGAGTTTGACCCGGCTAAAAGCTCTGTTGAGATACCTGAACTGGAGTCTTTTTCAGAAGATTCTGAGTATAGCTTAAACTTGGGAGCGGCAATTCTGGATAAATTGGATAGCTGGTGCACTCAAAACGGTTGTGAGTTTTTGGTTTTTACTACAGGCTTTTTTGATGATGAAACAATGTCCGCTTATGATGAGAAGTTTTACCGTTACTATAAAACTACCCTACTGGAAACCAGAGAACATTTTTTTGATAATCAGGCTTGTGTAGAAGATCGGGCAAGTTCTGGAATTCAAGAATTGATAATTCCGGGGGATACACACCCCAACGAGCAAGGAGCAAAAACTATAGCCGATTGTACTTGGGAAGAACTTATCATTAAATTCGAAGACAACCAGACCCAAAAAAAACCATGACTCTTACCCAGCTTTCATATATAGTCGCCGTTGATAAGTACCGGCATTTTGCTACAGCTGCACAAAAGATTTATATCACTCAACCTACATTGAGTATGCAAATCCAAAAGCTGGAGGATGAACTCGGAGTGTTGATTTTTGACCGTTCGAAATCACCCGTGATTCCCACTGAGGTAGGCACCAAGATCATTGAACAGGCAAAAGTGATGCTTAGCGGTGCAAAACATATCGAGGATATTGCGGCTGTTGAAGGCGGGGAGCTAAAGGGATCATTCAAAGTAGGAATCATACCAACCGTTGCCCCATACCTGGTCCCGATATTCCTAAAAGCATTTGTTGATGCCTATCCAAAAATCGACCTTACTTTTGAAGAAGCATTAACGGCAGATGTTTTGGAGGGGTTGCATGATGACGAACTGGATGTAGGGATCATAGCCACCTCTACCGACAATAGTTTATTTGAACGCGAATTATTTCTGGAGCCATTTCTGGGTTATGTTTCTGTGGGACATAAATTTTCCTCTCAGGAAAAACTCGAACTGACGGATTTATATTCGGAAAACCTGTGGCTACTTAATGAAGGACATTGTTTCAGAGATCAGGTGATTAAGATCTGCAGAAAGGAAAATCAGAAGATGAATCGTGGTAATGTGGTATTTGAGAGTGGAAATCTCGAGACTTTGAAGCGCCTGGTAGAGCAGGATTTTGGAGTTACGTTAATGCCCTATCTTGCTATGGAGGATCATGACACCCGATGTGCAAATGGAATTGTAAAAGAGTTCATCGACCCGGTCCCTACTCGTAAAATCAGAATGGTTTATAGTCGGGAATTTCTAAAAAATAACCTCATTGATGCGTTAGCTTCTACCATTTTGGATACCATCCCGGAACATTTGAAAACCCAAACCGAAGAATTTGTTCTTGATTAAATGAGTCGTTTAGAAGGGTCGTTTAAGCTTTTTTCCAAAGAAGGTTTCAAATTTTTATTCCTTGAACTAATCATTGTTTTTCTTGGGGTTTACCTCGCATTTCTGCTCCAGAGTTATACAGCACAGAAACAGGTTGAGTCAGAAAAAGAAAAAGTGTTAATCGGCTTGAAAGAGGACCTGGAACACTTTCGTTTGTTTTTCCCCGGTTATGCTACTAACGCTGAGAGACTCGTCCAAAACTGGAATGAAACGTATGTATCGGGGAACTATAGTGATTTTTACTCCTGGAGGTTTATCCAGCCACAATATGATTATACGGCTATAGAATATGCCCTCGAAGCCGATGCTGATGTCATTGATTTTGAACTGAATTCTAGCGTTTCCGAAGTGTACCAGGAGCTTCAGAAGTTGCAGCATACAGAATTACTGATAACAGAAATAGCAATGAAGTACGTCAGGGTTCCAATGGAGCTCAGGAATGAGCCCGCTGGTAAAATTAACGAAGCAAACAACATGCTCAATTTCAGGCTTTTTATTGACCGGGCTGTCGATCGCCATAGAATTATGAACAGAATTGCTGAGTTGAGCGGAAATGTACTTCCTGACATAAATTCCAGTTTTTCACCGGATGAACTCAAAGCAATTGAAGTGGAATTAATTGCAAAAGAACTGAATCTGGCCAATGAGCAACAGGTCCAGGCATATCTACCTATGCTGCTAAATTACTTTCCAAACCTGAATGAAGAAGAAATCCGGGCCGCTCTTAACAACCCGGATTAGGTTAATCATTATGGTAAGTAAGAAAGTCCTCTTTTGAGTTTCCAGAGGAAGTATTTTTCGAGAAAAACTTTAAAGAAATCGAAAATCACATTAGGTACCATCACCGCAAATTTTCTTGGTTTAAACAGAGAGTTGCTCACTATAATTACTTCCTTCTCTCCCGCATCCATCACACATAAACCAGGAATTTTACCCCAGGGTTTTTCTTCCATTTTCTCGATTCCTTTGATGGTATTAACCACATTATTAGCCACAATCTTACCTGTCACATCACTTGGATAGCCCGTTTTGGGGACACTAAATGGAACCTCACCCTGATCAAAAGGAGGTGCTACATTCACGGCTAAACCAGCTGCCCATACATTCTCCAGGGTTTCGTGGCGATAAGAAGGTAAGGTTGGGATAAACTGATTTGTACCGCATTTAAGTCCGGTTGAATTCTCCACAAACTCTACTCCCGTAAAGGGGGGCATCAACATTTTGAAACGAGACTCGATCACGGAACCGTCGCTCAATCTCACAGTTTCCCCCGTGACTTCTTCTACTCCAACACCGGTATGATAGGTGATGTTAAACATATCCATGAACTTCTTCAGCATGGCTTCCCCAAGGGGCATGCCATCAATTCCGAAATGGCCAAGATAAGGTTCCGGGGTAACCCAATGGAGATCCACTTTTTTCCTGATCTTTTGATCGCGAAGCCATTTTTCGAGATTAAACAAGAATTCATAGGCTGCCCCCATACAACCTGCACCCTGTGTGGCCCCAATTACGATAGGACCCGGATTTTCTTTGAATTCTTCCAGTTTTTTGCGGGTTTCCATCGCTCCGACCGGTGTGCCTATATACAGGGAATGCTCTTTTAGTCCTGGTACAGCATCAAATCGAACTTTAGGCCCTGTTGCTATGATCACATGATCATACTCGTACTCACCACTTTCGGTGTATACAATCTGTGCTGTAGTATCTACTTTAGTAGCTGTATCCAGGACAAAAGTAACTCCTTTTTTGCTAAGCACTTTTTCGCGCGGCACACTGATTTCGCTCACTTCCCGACGTCCAATCGGAACCCAAATCAAAGATGGGATGTATATGAAATCCGGATTTCGATCAATCAGCGTAACCTCAACCTCTTCTCCCAGTTTCCGCTTGATTTCCATCGCTGCTGTAGAACCTGCGAAATTTCCCCCTACAACTAATACTTTCATCACGCACCTCCATTCTCATAATTATGGTTTCAATTAAATGAAGGGGTATGAATTTTGTATGAAGAATTTATTCTAAGAAATTATCCGCATAAAACACCATAGCGTCCCGCATAAACACAGCCGTACCGGGTGCATATTTATCATAGTACTGAGTAAAACGAGCGTCTGAAACATACATCTCGCCAAGACCTTTAAACATCTCAGCCGAGGTAGTATAGAACTGTTCATTTGCGCGATGCTGCCTCTGCATCAAGTTAACCACCCGATCATCACTGACCTGAGTTCCGAGTAATAAGGACATTTCCCTGGCGATATTTTCCATTTCCTGTTTTACTTCGAAACCTTCTTTGGCGCTCATCGCCTGAACGTTCCTCTTTGATTCGGCTACGATTTCTTCATCATAGTTTTCGTCTACTTCTTTGTTCCAGGCTTCAATTTGTTCTTTAGGGAAGCCCTGGTATAGTTCGTTCTCATTCATTTCTCTTTCCTCTTCCAGGTTTTTTATGGTCTTGTCAATGGTACTCAGAAGCTCTCTCAGGCGATCTCTCTGCTTCAATATTTGGATTCTTTGAAACTTCAAAGCCCGTAGATGATCAAATTGAGGGTCATCCAGAATGAGTTTGATTTCCTTTAGTTGAAATCCCAATTCCCGGTAAAACAGGATTTGCTGAAGCCGATACAACTCATCCTTTCCATAATAACGATAATTAGATTCCGCCCTGCGTTTGGGTTTAAGAAGTCCAATTTTATCATAGTGATGCAGGGTTCTAATCGATACCCCTGAAAACTGAGATACCTTGCTTACTGAGTACTCGTTCATACCAATTTTTTAATGTTCTCTTCCAAGATAGGGCCTGACGTAAGGGGAGAGTCAAGAATTATTTCTCTTCTTTTGCTCCCATAATCAACAACCACAGACAAGTCCCTATTTCGCCTATACTTGCCGGAATCGTAATATACTCAGCCAGTGCTAGTGAGCTAAAATCCGGTACAGTAATTCGAAAGAGGAAGTCGAGGAAGTAGCCAGCAGAGCCGATCATCAGGATCAGCCCAAAAATTTTCGGAAGTAAGCCGGACCGGTACACCAGGTATCCAAATGGGAATAACCACAACCCCCAAAACATCTGAGCAATCAGGATCAGGTTGAGGTAAGCATCCAACATATCCATTACAGGTTCCGCAATAAGACTGGCAGAGCCTGAGGAGACAACCAGGTCAAGCATATTTAGCTTATACCCAACGGCTGCCATTGAAATTGGAATACTCACCCACACAAAAATACACATGAGCCGGGCCTGGAGCTCATCCACATGATGAAGCAACCGATACAAAAAGATGGGGATAAACACATAAAAGAGATAGCTCAACAGTTCTACTGCAATTCCTATCCGAAACAGGATTTCTTTGGATTGGATATTAGATACAGTCACCGATCCGTCAACCAAATCAAAGATCTGGGTTGGTACAATCATCAGGCTGAAAATCCCTCCCACTACTAAAAGAAAATAGAAAAAACCTGCCCATCGGGCGTTTTGCTTGTTTGTCATTGTAACCCGTTTAATTCATGCCCTCAACGTGAAAAAAGTATACTGGTTTCAAAAGGAAGTCACCATTTTGTCCACCGTTTTAATCCTTCAGGTGGCTTAGCTTGCATCCGTAAATAAATAAAAAAAATGATCCGGAATGAGATACTTTCTTTTCTTATTAGCGTTAGTACCTGTCAGCCTCTCAGCTCAGCCCACAATCACGTATAACATCTTTTTTTCTGATCAATTAGAAAAGGACGGGCTCAAAGTTGAGGTCATCTATCGACCGGAACATGCCTCTGATTCTTTGGTTTACTTTTACGATGAAGAACTTTGGGGAGTAGACAACCTTTTTGACGGCTTAATCATCCTCCAGGATGAAAATCAAGATTCCAGAGTTGTAAAAAACAGAGAGAAGGACAAAGTAACTGTTTACGGAAATGAGGATGGATTTTTTTCATTGACCTACCGGATAAAACAAACCTTTGAGGAACCGGAGTATGATGTATTTGTTCGACCGGTAGTACACGATCATTATTTTCATATTGTCGGCCAGTTATTGTTTGTTCTCCCGGAGGAGCTTACAGAATACGAAGAGCCCATTAACTTCAATCTTAATTGGATTGGCTTTCCAGACGATTTTGTAATTCATAACAACTTCGGCTCCCAGCTCCGCAGACAGGAAATCACCGTTACTTTGTGGGATAAATTCTTTGACTCCATTTTTGTCGGGGGGGACTATAGAATCTTTCCATTTGAAGTATATGGAAAACCGGTGTACCTGGCGGTACGCGATCAATGGTTCAATGGGGTCACGGATACTTACTTACTGCAAGTATCTCAACAGGCGGTCCAGTCTCAACGAGAATTTTGGCAGGATTTTGAAAAGGAATACTTCACTATTGTCCTCACACCGACCGTAACTCAAGCCGACAGTTCCTTTCCGGGTACTGATCGAAGTGGAACCGCGCTGTATAACGGGTTTATGATCCAATCGACCAATAATCCATTCAACGACAAGGAAATGTTTCCAAATATGCTGCACCACGAAATGATGCATCATTGGATAGGAAGCCTGATGCAAATGAAACACCCCCGACTCATGAAATGGTTCTCAGAGGGATTTACGGACTATTTTGCCTATAAAAACCGACTTAGAATTGGAGATTTGACCCCTGACGAATGGACGGAACTGCTAAATGAAAACGTACTCCGTTTTCACTGGAATAATCCCCAAAGGAACATCCCGAATTACCGAATAGAAACTGATTTTTGGACAAGTATGGATTTTCAGAGAGTGCCTTATAATCGCGGGACTATTTTTGCGTTTTGGCTTGATAACCAGATTCTTAGGAAAACCGATTACAAAAAATCGTTAGACGACTTAATGCTGGAACTCTATCAGACGGTAACCGTTGATCAACTGGAAGTCGGAGATGAATTGGTTATTGATCTTGCAAACAAATACCTGGATGATGATATCTATCCTTTTTTCCAGCAGTATGTAATAGTGGGTGAGGATATACCATTCGAAGAACTGGAGTGGATTACGGGGATTTCATTCTCCAGGGATGACCAAGTTCCGGTTTTAGGAGTGGAGGATTCTATTCTGGAACTCTTTTTCCCATCTGAATAGAATAGGCTCTATACTAGATCTAATAGAACATTAACTATTTTAATCACTTATAGGTCATTTCTCACTTAAAAACCCATTAAAAGGTTAATTCGATATTAAATGAATTAAACTTTAACGTTTTATGCCGATTATCATAAAAAATAAATCAGTATAATATTGGTTGGAGAAGGGCTTAGCGTAAATGATGAGGAGTGTGAGTCTGTTCTGTTTGTGCATGATACACGCAACCGCGTTATTAGCGCAGCAGGAAGAATTTAATACCGCCTTAGAACTAGCAGAACAAAATTACCTTGTAGATAATGACAGCCTGCTTTTCTATGCTGAGAAAGCCATAAAACTTGGCGTGGAAAACGAATATCCGCGAACGTCTGAAGCCTACAATCACAAAGCATTCGCTCTTTTTTATCAGGCACGGTACCATGAAGGAATTGAAATAGTTCGAACAGGTTTAGCATGGGTAGCTGCTCATAACCAGGAAAACACACCCATTGAAGCTGATTTATACAATCGCCAGGGAGGCAACTATATTTTACTAGGTTTTTATGAGTTGGGGTTAGAACAACTCTTAAAAGCCAGGAGCATTTACCGGGAATTGGGTGACCAGGATAAACTAATCACCATTTTGAACAATATTGGTGTCGTTTGGCTAAAACTGAATGATTATAATAATGCTTTGGCGACTTATACCGAGCTTGAATCGTACGCTCCGACAGATCCAAATATTCTGGTACCCCTGAATTATAATTTTGCCAACATTTATCACGACATTGGTCAATACGAAAAAGCATTAGGCTATGCTGAAGAAAGTTTGAATGTGCTACCAGATGGGGATCAACGAGCATCCCAGATCTATTATATGCTCGGGAATATTCAGGCTGCACTTGGAGATTTAGAAACGGCTAATCAATCCTACCTTACCTCCATTGAATTATACACCGAACAAAGTAACGAGTTAAACACCGTTCAACCAAAACTTGGGCTGGCCCGACTATTTATTCAACAAGGAGATTTGGATGCGGCACTCGCACAAGCCACCGAGAGCTTGCAGATTGCCTTGCGCGGGGAGTCACTTCCTGATCGCGTGGAAGCCCTTGGGGTTCTTTCTACCATTGCTGAAGAACAAGGCAACCTGGAATTGGCACTTTCTTACTACAAGTCCTACACCGAATTCTCCGACAGTCTGAAGAGTATCTCGGTAAACCAGGAGATTGCAAATCTGATAGCTGAAAACGAATATGAACATGAGCGACACGAATTATTAATTGCCCAGCAGGAAGAGCAATTGCAAGCCAGTTCTCAACTAACCCGCCAGCGTATTGTAATTGGTGCTGCCTTCTTACTCATTCTTCTTGTTTTGACATTGCTCATTTTCCAACGGAGAACTGCCATCGAGCGAAAAAAGAATAACGAACTCCTGATCCGGAAGAACCAAATTATTGAGGAGAAAGCCCAAAAACTGGATGAATCCAATTCCGTTAAGAATCGATTGTTTTCAATTATCGCGCATGATTTGAGGAATCCGCTAAGTTCACTGCAAGGGGTCATTGAACTCTTGGAGATGAAAGCTGCATCAAAAAAAGATTTAGATAGAATTCTACCCTATGTAGCAAATAAGTTTGAAAACACATCTATCCTGCTCACTAACCTGCTCGAATGGTCGATGAGTCAAATGGAAGGATACCAAATAGTCCCCGAATCCTTTGATCTTGGCAAACTGGCCCGGGAGAAATTTGGGATCATTGAGGCTAAAGCCAGAGAAAAAGAACTCCGGGTATATTTAAGCCCTGAACCTATCATGGTTTTTGCAGATAAAAGCATGATGGGGATCGTGGTTCTGAACATGCTCTCCAATTGCGTGAAATTTACCGGACATCAGGGCACCATTCGCCTCGAAAGCTCCAAGAAAGAAGGTAACATGCTTATCTCCATTTCTGACAGCGGAACAGGTATCCCCGAAGAACGACTCCCCCGGATTCTGGATGATGGCTTCTATTCTACCGAGGGGACAGGAGGAGAGAAAGGAACCGGACTTGGACTTACTATTTGCAAGGAGTTCGTGCAGAAAAATAACGGCTCTATCTGGATTGAAAGTGAAAAAGGGAAAGGAACCACGGTGTCATTCACTCTACCACTGGCTGAGTATGGGGTTCACGAACTATCGATGAATTAGGCGCAGGCTGAAAAAGTTATCGTTTGCGTTCACCGATTCTTCGATGCTTGCCTGGGCACTAAAACGATTTAGATACACATACTTTCGCTTACCTAAGTTTTCATTTCGGGGATCATAGCCTTCAATATTCGATGTCCAGTAAAAGCCTCCGTTTTTAGCTCTTAGAGCCGGGTTAAGTTCTAAAAACAACTTCATCTCTTTGGAAGGAATCCGGTCGGAATAAAATCCGTGATAAGAAAAATTCAAATGGCCGGTTAGCTCTTTTTGAATGTTATCCCCAAAGAAACTGAACAACTCTTCAAAATCTTCCACTGTGGGAATCCTCCATTCAGGGTAATTCGCTTCTACCCGTTGGGCCCCTGTATATGAATACAATCGATTTTTCTGAATCTTCTGCGCTTCGTTTAAGCCGGAAAACTTTGATTCGAGGCCCATGTCCAGGTTGATATCCTTGCTTGCCCATAATTGATCTCCAACCTGGATGCCGGACAAATTGTTATTCAGCATGGCCACGCGCCGGAGGGAGGTCGAAATTTGGGTAATAACCAACTCCAACTGCTTGGCGTCTTCAAAGGAAAGATTTTCGAACACAGTGGAATTTCTCCAGAGCCACTTGCACTCCAGGTTATAGACATCCGACCCTTTTTTGTGGAGATACACAATCACATCTTTCTCCACCTTGATGGTCTTTGATTCTATCAAAGAAGTATGCTGGTGCTTACGGTCTACGGTCACGTAGTTATTATGCACTTCGATAGAAAAGGAATTGGATAAAATCCCATCCTCAACCAAATCCTCCACAAAGTAGTCAGTTAGTACATTTGCTATCATAGACCGAACATCATTCAATCTTTATTTTCGACAAAAAAGGAAAAATGATAAGTCGGGAAGGTGTGATCTAATCAATTTGACGACACCTAAAACGGAGCATACTTACTGGCGATGGATTTGTGACCTCCCAAAGCTAATCCTGCAGATACTGGATAAACGCATCAAAGTAGCGTTGAGCAACCACCCTGGCGCCGGCTTCGTTGTAATGAACATCATCTGCCATGTAAGAATCCCTCCAACCCTCAGCCATGTTTACCACAATGACCGGAGAAGTTTGCGTTGACTGTTGCTGACCCACACTAACTATTTGTTCATTAAACTCATTAAAACTCGTCGTGAGTTGATTAGTCATAAACGAGGATAAACCCGGTGCAATTTGCTCCAACACAATCACCACACTATCGTTTGCGGATTGAAGTTGATCTATGATTTGATGGATGTTGGCGATCACTTCCTCCACCGGATCTTCATTTAATAGATCGTTGCCTCCTATTCCAAGCAATACAATATCCGGTTTTGGAGAAGCCTGTAATATTCGATCCATCGTTTCCAGGACATCCTCGGTCTGAAATCCACCTATCCCGGCGTGATCATCATCGAATTCCTGTCCCTGGTAATCAGAATAGCTTCCTTCATGATCTGAGTCATCATATGGGCCGACTAAATCAAAAGTAACTTCTGCATCGACCAACAGCTTCCAGAGTTCGTATCGATAGCTTTCAAAATCCGGGCGGGCTCCGTCAATTCTGGAATCTCCAATGGGCACAATTTGATTCTCGGAGGTACTTGGAGTGATCGGATTTTCGGTATCGTCGCAACCTAAGAGTAGTAGAACAGTGAAAAGAAGGAAAATTCGCATGGGTAATAATGTAGTATTGTTTTCTGAATAAACACCTCAGGTAGTTAATACCCCACCAGGTTATTTATTATACACCACAGGCATTTTTCCTTTCCATTGATCCCAGAGTTCTTTCTCCAATACCAATCTTGACATCACGTTCGCGACATTTATCCGGCTGGTTTTCGTGTCAACGAAAATAGCACCTCCTCTTACTTTAGAAACGATCTCGTAGTCTTTCACCTCTTCCTCATCGATTAGAGTATCAGGACGAACAACCACCCACTCGACTTGAGGATGATCCTGACCGATGTCTTTTCTAAAAAATTCTCCCGCCTGGATGTTATCCGTATGAGGTGGAAGCAGCGCATACAACACGTTCATAATCATACGCTCTTTTAGGGGATACACTTCGTTTTCATCTTTATTGGCATTCCCTGTGGTATTCATGAGCACATATCTGAGTTTCTTTTCCGGACCCATCGCATCAACTGCCCTAACCACCTTTCTCGCGGTATCGCGGACCAGCCTTCTTGGTTTTCCATAGATGCCTTTGAAAGTGAGATTATGCCCCAGACAGGAAACCACCGCTTCACACTCTACCAAATGTCCTTCCAATTCCTGGTCGCTCATTTCCAATAGTGTACCCTGAATTTGTTCCAGGTTGGGATATTGATCCACCAGATGTTGCAATTTTTGAGTAGATCGAACCACCACTTTTACCTTTTTCCCCGCTTCTAATAGCTGCTGAACCACAAATTTCCCTGTGGCTCCCGTTGCCCCCACAATAAGTACACTCATTTCCCTAAAGTGTTAGTTTTTTGATTTGGGAAAGCACTACGATTTGGATGGGTTATGTTTCGTTGATCATTAGGACAACTCGTTCTTTAAATCTCTCAGTGAAGTCAATAAACGACCTTCGTCTTTGATCGCTTTCTGAATAAAAAACCATACAATGCCTATCGCCAAAATGTAAGATCCGACAAGAGCCGCCAGCTGAAGGTCACTTATAAATTCTTTTGATTCAGGCATCAACAATAGAAATCCGATGGAATAAAGCACCAGGACACCTTTAGTGACCGGTCCGTTAATGGTTTTTCGAAAGTTATAATATTTCAGGTTTTGGTCATTTACTAACTGGATGCTATTCCCTAAATCAATATTCCTGGATCGATATACACTAAATCCTTCGATGATTATCCGAAAAATCATACTACCAATCATCAACCACATTCCTGCAATGCTTAGAATCCATAAAAAATGCCCTACAAAATAGAAATACGCTGAAAGTGCAGCTACGGTAGCTACTAGAACGAGCAAGTTTCCCAGTTGGATGGCAGACGCAGCCCTCATTTTCTGCCTGGAGATTTTAGCCAGATGTTCCACTGAAACCTGGGATTCCGGAAGTCCATCCTTGGCATCCTTCCATAACGTTTTCAGGTTTTCAAGTTCGTTATCCATGTTGCATGATTTGTTTAAGGTTTTTCTTAATGCGGTGCACTTTCACCCTCACGTTGGCTTCGCTGATTCCCACGATTTCCGAAATCTCTGCGTATTTCAACTCATCAAGCACCAACATAATGATCAGGCGATCCAGCTCTTTGAGTTGACCGATCGCCTGATATAGATGGTTGAAAGTCGAGGGTTCATCTTCTGTTACTTGCTTGTCGGTAGAGGCTTCATCATGTTCTGCATGTTGATCCTTGGAACTGTGGTCGCGGATATATTTCAGGCAGGTGTTTACCGTGATCCGATACAGCCAGGTTTTGTAGGATGAGTCTCCTTTAAATGCGGGCAATCCTTTCCAGGTATTGATGAAGGTTTCCTGAACTAAATCCTGGGCCAGGTCTGCCCTGCCCTTCATAAACCCCAGACAAAGCTGGTACACCATCGCGTAATACTCTTTGTACAGGGATTCAAAAAGGTTCTTGTTATTGGCCATTCGTTGCTAAGTACGCATTCACTTCAGAATAAAACCATTCCGGTTGATCGAGCATAATGAAATGTTTGCTTACCTCGGCCATCGAGATGCTCTTGTTTTCCAGGTTCTCGTATTGATTCTCGAAGGTTTGTTGGGCTACATCTTTGGTAGGGAAAGTAGCTCCTAAAATGAGCGTGGGAACCGAGATATCTTTCAGCATGGGGCGTAAATCCAGTTTCAGCAAATCGGTGTAGCCGTACACATAGGTTTCCCGGTCAGCTTCCAGCACCCACTGAGTGAGCTGATCTATGTCATCCTGTTCACTCGCCATATTGGCGGCCATCATCGTTGCGGTACCTGCAAATTCATCGTCCGACATGGCCAGCATTTGGTCGTTGTAGGGACTTTTATACTGAATGGCACTAACAGGGACACCGGGCATCATGAGTTCGCGCATACAGGGAATAGAATCCACGAGAATGAGTCCGGTGACTTTCTCACCCAGCTGAGCCGCAAGCTCTACCGCCAGGTTACCGCCCATGCTATGACCAATAATGGTAAGATTACTCAGGTTTTCATTTTCGATGTATTCGATGAGTGCTGTAGTAAGTGCCGGATACCAGGGCATTTCGATGGGTGGCACTTCATCAAATCCGGCATAAGTGACCCAATGAGATTCGTGCGAAACTTCCAGGTGTTCAATCGTCTCGCTCCACACTGAACCGGGCGTGGCAAAACCGGGTAAGAATAAAATGGGATTTCCCTCGCCTGCTTTCTCTACTTGAATGGGAGATTGAGCGGTGGCAAGTTGCGTGCAGAATAGGATAATGGATAGGAGTAACGTCTTCTTCATAGTCTCTTTGATTTTTTGGGTTTTGAAGCTTTGATCCAAAAAACATGAAGAATGTTACAGGTGGGGAAATTTAAATCGGATTTTGTTTCCTGATTTGGGAAGGTTCTGAGTGGAGTGAGTTTCACTTCAGAATTCCTGAAAAACGCTTTAGACCTCAGCGTTGTATCTCTCTTTTAAAACTATTCTTGCTGCTTCATGCGCCTCAGAAATCATTTTTTTATTGCTAAGGATGTAATAAAGCTCTTTTTCTGATTTATCATAGTACTGATATTTAAGTCGATCCAATCTTGTTGGATTTTTTGGCAAATCTGGCTTCTCATATTTTTTATCAAATCCGTCACTTTCAAGAACTTGATCTTGATCTACAGCAATTCTCACTTTGGCAGATCGAATGATCAGAACTGACCCAATGCTTAAGAGGAAAACCGAGATTATAAATCCATAAAAGAAAATAGTCTTTGAAATGTAATTGAAAAGCCAAATGAACGATCCAAAAAATATAAACAATCCACTTAGAGCCTCAATTGATGAAATATCAACTTCTAGAATCTTCTTGCAATCTGAACATCGGAATACTGTTTCTCTTTTATTAAGTCCAATGAAATCAAAGTAAGCTAACTTAGCTTCACAGTTGGGACATTTCGCCATACAATCTTGTTTTATGTTTAAAGTACTTCTTATCAAAAAAAATATCAGTAGCCGTCATGCTGAAACCATACTGAATCAAGCCTACCCTGCCTACCGCAGGCAGGCTGCCGGCAGACAAGTTCAGGATGACGACGGAGTAAACTTTATCTCACTCTGTCTAAGAAAAATAGTAAGCGTGCCGTGAACTGTCACCCCTCCGTGGTAGTTTGTAGTTGAATACTTGTAAACCAGATCGTCATCCTGATCCGCCAGCTTGCGGAGAAGGATCATCACAAACTATAAATGTGTAGATTCTGAGTCCCGACAACTCGGGACTCAGAATGACCTTTAGAAAAGAAATGCTCCAAATCACCAAAGCAGGACATCACGGCATATTACTCCCCAAATTAAAGATCGGGTTGGATTACAGTGGCACTAAGGCGGATCACATTTTTGTATCTCATGCCCACGCTGACCACATGCCCTCCAACCGAAAGTTGACGGTGTATTGTACCCGGCCAACTGCCAAATTCATGAAGCTGCGGGGCTTTGCCGGGAAAATGATCGAAATGGAATTTGGGAAACCCCTGGAAACGGATCATGCCTGTATCACTTTGTACCCGGCGGGACATATTCTCGGTTCAGCTATGACCTTCATCGAAAGTGATGCAGGCTCCGTGCTTTATACCGGGGATTACCGCACTCCCCCCTCTCCAGCTACCGAAGGCTTTCAGTTACCCGATGCACCGGTCGACCAGTTTATTACGGAAGCAACTTTCAGCCTGCCCATTTATAAATGGAAATCCCATGAAGAGCTGGCAGAACAAATCCGTGGATTTGCCTCCAAATCACTGGAAGATAGGTACACCCCCATTTTCCTGGCGTACAACCTGGGCAAAGCGCAGGAGCTTATGCACATGCTCAAAGAGTTGGATCATCCCATGCAAATTCATGGCGCCGGATTCAAATTGTGCGGAGTGTATGAGGAGGAAGGCTTTGACCTGGGCAACTACGAAACCTACCAACGGGAAAGCTGCGAAGGGAAAATCCTGATTGCTCCCAGTTCCGCTCCCGAGACCGGTTTTGCCAGTAACGTGAAGAAAGTCCGAACCGCTTATTGTAGCGGATGGGCCAGCAACGAAGCCCGCCGGACGCAACTCACCGCGGATGAACTCATCCCTATTTCCGATCACCTGGATTTCTTTGAGCTGATTGATTTATGTGAACAGTTACATCCCAAAAAGGTGTGGATTACGCATACCCCAAATCCTAAAGTGGTGGAACACTTTTTGGAGAAGAAAGGGATTGTTTCGGGGTTTTTGGATTTGGAGGGTGATGGTGAAGGATAAGGACACCCCCCTAAATCCCCACTCAAGTGGGGACTTCAAGACACTGGCGGAAACAGCTCAGAAGTTGTTTGAGACACGTGGAAATAATGCCAAGATTAAGCTGGCTACAGATTATTTCCGTAGTTTTGAGGATCTGGATGAATTGCGACTGGCCGCCCAGTACTTGGGGGAAGGTGCTTTCTCCGATGTTTCCGGTAAGCGAGCTTCTGTAGGGCACCGGACCATTGCTGTACTCGCCTCCGAATTCTGTGAAATCGATTATGACCTGGTGTTCAAACCTTGCCGGATTGCAACCGGTTCCTCCTCTGAAACCATCCAGAAACTGTTGGAGAATCTTCCTGAAGCACGAGCTAAATGGACCGATGCCAGACTTAGTCTAACAGAAGTCGCCGGCATTTATGATCAATTATACATCACATCCAAAAGGGAATTAAAACAACAAATAGTGCTGGAAAGCTGGCGAAAAATGACCCCACTCGAGGTGAAGTATTTCATCCGGATTATGGGCCAGGGCTCCCTTAGAATTGGCTTTGAAACAAGGAGTGTGGTTGCGGCTATTGCCAAAGCCTTTGAAAAAGATCCGGAAAAGGTTCGTTATGCCCATATGATCACAGGCAGCCTGGGTGAAACAGCGGTACTTGCCAAAACAGATCGCCTGGATGAGGCTCAATTCAAGCTATTCCATCCTTTATCCTTCATGTTGGCGAGCCCGATGGAAAGTCGGGCCGTGGAAAATTTTGAGGCGTATATCGCTGAAGAGAAATTCGATGGGATGCGTTGCCAGGCACACATTTCGGGAGACAAGATCGAATTGTACACAAGGGATTTAAATGTGACCACGGCCAGTTTCCCTGAGATCATCGAGTTTTTCCAGCAACGAAAGATGCCCGATGTAGTCCTGGACGGTGAAATATGCGTATTCAAAGATGACACGATTCTCCCTTTCCAACTCCTTCAAAAACGAATGGGGGTAAAGAAACCTTCAGAAAAGCTGTTATCGGATTTCCCGGTACTATTTGTTGCTTATGATCTGCTTCATTTGAGCGGGGTTTCGCTATTCGATGAATCGTTGATCGGGAGACGAACAAAACTTGAAGAGTTGTGTAAGCAATTTCACCTTCCTATCACTTCTCAAATGGAAATCAGCTCCAGAGAAGATGTGGACCGTTTATTTGACCAGGCACTTGCCCATGGTAACGAAGGATTGATGCTGAAGCGGAAGGACTCTACCTATGAATACGGACAGCGCCGGAAATCCTGGTTGAAGGTAAAAAAACCTAGTGGCTCACTCGATACGGTGATGCTATACGCCCACGCCGGAAGCGGAAAACGAGGCGGTACCTATTCTGATTTCACACTTGGGATTTCTGTAAAAGACGACGAACGCTATGAAGAAGAATTCATCCCGATTGGAAAAGCCTATGGAGGCTATTCGAATGAAGAGCTCGCCGAAATGAATAAGCGGATCAAGAATTTGACCCAGGAGCGATTTGGTCCAACCGTTCTTTTAAAACCGGAACTAGTGGTGGAACTCGAATTCGAGGACATCCAGGTAAACAAGCGAACAAAAGCTAAATACACATTGAGGTTGCCACGGTTTAAAGCTATCCGCTGGGATCTCTCCCCCATGGATGTGGATACCCTTAAAGATGTGGAACGGATGTATGAACAGAAGCTTGAACAAGAGCGGGAAAGTCAGGGTGGAAATCCAAGCTTTATCATTCATTAACTGCCCCCTACAGCAACTCTACATTTCCAATTCTTTGTAACATTTTATGATAGTATCATCCTTTAAATTAGTTCATTAAACAAAATGAAGTTATATGAAAGCTTCTTCTTGGTACGTCACTAAACTAGTTATAGGGGTTCTTTTTTTAACGTTTTCTTCCACGTTGTTTGCCCAAAACATTTCAGTTCCTGGTATAACCGGGGTTGATTTTGATACCACCGGGGGGAGCTACTCCATTGCTTTTTCCACCGATTTTAATGTTCACGGGGTTGATGTTACCTCTTCCGGGCTCACCTTGAATTATAATGCCGACAATGAAACGCTGTCATTGTACGGAACTGCTTCCGCATCTTTTGATGGGGAAAGTATGGCCGTGGGTTTTGGGGATTCAGGGAGTCCAGGGCTGGTAATTACCGATGGAGCGTTAACTTCGGTTTCTCTAAGTATTACTACAGCCTTTACTTTACGATCTCTGTCCATCACCCCGGATAACCTTGGTTTTTCTTGGACTTCGGGCTCAACTTCATTCAGCATTTATGGTGACTTAACTGCCACAGTAGGTTCAGATGATATCGATGCAAGCCTGGGAGATATCAATGATCCCGGAATCGTCATAGATAATGGAGATATCACTTCCATTAACATGTCCATATCTGCTGAGTTCTCCATTAACGGGTTAACCATCACTCCTACCGATTTAACTTTTGAGTATGACGAAGCCAACTCCCAATATGAAATTTATGGGGATATAACCGCCGGCTTTGATGGAAATACCGTGGCGGGAAGCCTGGGAGATGCAGACACACCTGGTTTCGTAATCCAGAGCGGAGCATTAACCAGTTTAAATATTGGGGTAACCGCAGACTTCACCCTGGAATCTTTAACAGTAAGTCCTGATGCACTTACCTTCCAGTGGGATGCGGCAAGCAGTCATTTTGAGATTTTTGGATCAGCATCTATTTCATTTAACAGTAACACTGCAGACATCGGCTTAGGAGATGACAGCACACCAGGGCTGGTTATCGATTCAGGAAGCATCACTTCCCTTAATATGTCGCTGACTACCGACTTTACCATCGATGGCCTGACTATATCTCCGGATAATTTAACCCTCGAGTATTCAAGTGCGGATGATGAGTACCAGGCTTCCGGAAATATCGATGTTACATTAGATGGGAATACGATTACCGGTACCCTGGGAGATTCTGAAAATCCCGGGTTTATCATAGACGGCGGCAATCTAACCAGCTTCAACATCGATTTGAGCGGGAATATTGATTTAAAAGGAATCTCGCTTACGTCGGATGGTATTACTTTCGAGTATGATGCTGCCAACGTTCATTTTGAAATGTATGGATCAGCCACCACTACCATTGACGGAAACTCCATTGATTTAGCTTTAGGTAATGCAGACGATCCCGGAGTAATCGTTGATGGTGGCTCTTTAACTCATATCAATTTCGGAATTACTGCTGATTTCGATATGAAAGGAATCACTATTTCACCTACTGACCTCACCTTAGAATATGATTCTGGAAATGACTTCTATGAGTTTTATGGCGATCTGAAGGTCAAATTTGATGGGGAAGAAGTTGATGCCAGCTTTGGTGATGCAGACGATCCCGGAATGGTGTATGATAATGGGAATATCACCCACATCAATTTTGGTGTAACCGCTGACTTCTCTGTAAAAGGAATCACGGTTTCCCCCGATTCATTCACCTTTGAATACGACTCAGGAAACGACTACTTCGAAATGTATGGTAGCGTTGCTGTGAAATTTGATGGAGAGGAAGTAGATGCAGGTATGGGAGATAGCGGTGATCCCGGACTTGTGTATGACAGTGGAAGCATCACGCATGTCAATTTTGGCCTCACTGCTGATTTTGAGATTAAAAGCCTGGCAGTTATTCCTACCAACCTAACCTTTGAATATGATTCCGGGAACGACCATTTCGAGATGTATGGTGATCTTACCTTTAAGATCGGAAGCGATGAAGTAACGGCTAATATGGGTGATACCGATGACCCAGGTTTGACTTATAAGAACAACAGCATCCAGCATGTAAACATCGGTGTAACCGCAGATTTCTCCCTGGAAGGACTAAAAATCAAGACGACGGACCTGGGCGCTGAATGGAACAGCGGATCGGATTATCATATTTATGGTGATGCGGATCTGAGCATCGACAGTGAAAACATCGATGTAGATTTTGGAACGTTCAGCGACCCCGGAATCGTGGTTCGAAATGGTAACCTTCACTCTTTTGAGGTAGATGTAAACAGCGATTTGAAGCTGGGTAACCTGGAAGTGGAAACCAAAGACCTCGACATTAAATACTCCAGCAGCAAATATGAAGTAACAGGTGAGATGTCAATTACAGAAGTCTTCTCTCTTTCTGTTACTCTTGGTGAAGGAAGCCAGGGCGGCCTTGAAATTGATGTAAGTGGTGCAGAACCCCGCTTCAAAGTAGAAGCCCTGGAAATTGATATCGAGCATGCCAACCTTGGTGCTATTGACCTGAAGAAACTTGATCTCAAGTTTAATAGCAGTGGCATCGAAGAATCGGATGTAAGCGTGGTGTTCCCCCAGGGTTGGGAAATTGATGCAGTCATGAAATTCACTGGAAACCCTGCCAAACTAAATAGTATCGAAATTGACTACCGGGCTAATAACTTAGCCGATGCAATTGAGATGTTCGAAGGAGTTCAAATTGCCTTTTTAGGAGCTTCCGTAGATAACTTAACCAAGCCTTCGGAACTTACGGTTACCGGAACCATCGAAACCATTTATGGTGGTGGATTCTCACTCGATGGAAAATCAGCCACCTTGCTCCAGATGAGAGATGAAGTAACCATCAAACCGAACTTCTTTGAGATTCAGGGAGATGTAAATGTAGGTGCGTACCGATCCGGAACGGATTCCTGGCATTCTTTAATCGGTAGCGGAGATATCAGCCTGTCTATCGGTACAATTACTTACTACATACCATGGGGTGAATCTTTCTGTAATATACTACCTCCAGGTTCTTGCTTAACCACGGAATGGAGTGGTGTGAAAGCAACGGCCAGCATCAAAATTCCAGGTGATCCGCTCATTGAAGCAGATGCAACTGTTACCCTGGATACACACAGAAATTTCGATGCACTGGTAGATGTGGAATTTATCGTGCCGCACTGGGTGCCGTTTATTGGCGGTAAGCATTACGGAAGTGTAGATGGCGCTGTTCGCTACAAGCATGGTGATCTACACCATAGTTATGGAGCCGGCTGGGTTCGCATCAAAACCTTCTGGCACACTTACCATGTAGGTGCTGAATACAACTTTGGCAGCAGAAAAGTATCGAAAATTGGTAGCGGCACCATAAGTAGTATCCAAAGAGATATTAATAATGATCAAAGCAAAGCTGTTGCTAACAGCGATGCACCGCAAATGGTCGTTCATACCTTTGATGTAACCGATCCTATGCCGAATTCGATGCTTATTGAGGTTGACTGGGCAGAAGCATCAGACTCAGCCTTTATCTCTGTAATCGGACCTGAGGGAAATTACGAGCTTACCAAGGCGGTGGTTGTCTCCCAAAATGATAGTACTACCACTCCTACCCTCACTTACGAAGAGAATATGGATATTGTAGTCGGTGATACCTCTTCTATTTTCCTGTACACTACAGCTTCGGCATTGAACGAAGATTCTACCTTAACAAAAGCCAAGCTGTTAGATGGACGCTATCAACTGGTTATCTCCTACTTTGATGAAGCGACCGCTATCGATAGTGTGACTTTCACCCCATTGTGGCAGGCACCTGAAGTATCCATTTCAGCTGAAAAAACCGTGGATAATCGTTTTAACCTTGAAATCGACTACTGGAGTACCCTGCCTGATTCTACCATTCTTTCTTTCTATGTAGGATCATCTCCGCAAACTACAGATGCAAAATTGATTGATCATGTGTATGCAAGCAATTTTGATGATCTGGGTTACGGAACTGAGACCTATGAACTCATTCCTGATTTCATAACCGGAGCCGATACACTCTATTTCTACGGAATCATTGAGGATGGAGAGAATCCACCCATTAAAACCGAGGTTACCCAGGGTTTCCCATACCAGCCGGATATCATTGGGCAGCTCGTATTCCCTGCAGGAGTTGATTCATTAAAAGAAGGTCAACGTGTATTCATAGACGAAGATGTGGACGGAAGCTTTGATGTGGAATCGACCGGAGGACTGGAGCTTTTCTCAATCACAGATTCAACCGGATTCTTTGCCATAAGCGGATTGACCTCCGGAGAAGAATATGAACTAAGAATTGTTTTACCTCCAGGATATAGAATCGTGGGAGAAGCCGACCGATTCGGTTCTGAGATTATACAGTTTGATGGAACTCCTCAAACACTACTGATAACAATGGAAGCTTACACTGAAGAGGAGACAGACTAATGAAACTCAGATTAACTACCCCTCTACTATTTCTTTCCCTGATTTTGAGCACTTCAGTAAGCGCCCAGGAATTACTCGTATCAGAGGCGAACCCAAAAACCGATCACGCGTTATTTGGATTTACAGTCGACATACTATATGACCTTACTTTTATCGGTGCTCCTCAACAGGATGTGGATGATATCTTCCAGGTAGGCTCGGTATCGGTATACAAAAAATCTGGTTCTGAATGGTCCATATTAAAGACTCTAACACCTCCGTCTTCTGAACATTTTTTGAACTTCGGGCATAGTATCAGTTTAAACATGCGTGGAACAGCTATGATCGGAGCTACCGGTGATCACCAATCCGGGTTATATTCCGGAGCTGTGTATGTTTACGAGAATCTTCATAGCGATACCTCAACAACTCCGGTCCAAAAACTGAAGGCTTCTGACTCAGAAAAAGGGATCCGGTTTGGTCAAAGTATTGACCTCCTTCTTGACCCTGTTGATGCTCACTCAGCTGTTATTGGAGCTCACCAGGGGACTGGGAATGAGGAAAAATCAGGAACAGCTTATGTATTTGAATACGATAACGCATCCAATACCTGGAATGAAGCTCAAAAACTGATTGCATCAGACGGTAAAGCAGATGATTACTTCGGGCATTCTGTGAAGTTTTTGAATGATCGACTAATAGCTGTTGGAGCGTATAATGCTGATGGAAATGCAGAACGAAGTGGGGTTGTGTATATCTTTGAGAAGAACCTGGAAAATGAATGGGTTGAATCCGCTAAATTGTATGATGCTGCAGGTCAATCGAGTGATTTATTCGGTTTCAGTCTTGATGCCACTCCTGAAATTCAAATTGTTACCAAACAGTCTGCTGATTTTCCGTTTAACGGACTCCTATTTGTAGGTGCGCCAGGTACTCAAAATGAGGATAAAAAAACCGGTTCGGTGTTCATCTATTCAAAAAACCTGACTACCGGTAATTGGGAACAAAAACTGGAGCTAATCGAACCGGGAAGTATCCACAACGAGCATTTTGGCATATCTGTGGCTGCTGGAACCGATCAGAACCTTTATGTGGGTGCCAGCCGGGGAAATAGTTCCTCTACCAATCAAACCGGAAACGTGTACAAATTCGAAACCAATATGTTCTATGTTGGTGAGATTGGTTCCGGTAGTGAAGTCATCGAGGTCGAACAACTCGAAACCTTAGATAGTTTTGGATACCAGGTGGCAACACAGTTTTCTGATCTGGTGATTGCGTCGCCCCATGCCGACACGGAAACGACTACAAATTCCGGCAAAGCCTTCTTTTTCAGGCTTCAAACCGTTTCCGGTGAGGAAGATGCAGAAGTTGTCACCGATTATCAGTTGTTCCAGAATTATCCAAACCCCTTTAACCCCAGTACGGCTATTAAGTACCACGTGAAAGAAAGCGGAGCTGTAAAGCTGAGTGTTTTTAACCTTCTTGGGCAGGAAGTACAGGTTCTGGTTAATACACAACAGATCTCCGGTAGCTACTCGGTAAACTTTGATGCGGGTAACCTTGCATCCGGATTCTATTTCTATCGCCTGGAAGTAAACGACTTTGTAAGCACCCGGAAAATGATGCTTATTAAGTAGTATGACGGCCGGTTGAGAGCAACCCATTTTGACTGGACTCCAATCGTTTAAATAAGAAAAACATCCCAGTCTTAATTTTTAATTCTTTACTAAAAGCTTTAACGTTGCGTTAGCTTTGTTATCCTGGTTATTACCATGGATCTGTTCGGGTACTCTTAATGAATTGGAGTGCTATGTATTTTCTTCCAAGAGTTCTGCTTATCGGGGTGGTTTTGTTATCACTCTATGCTGCCCCGATTAATGCTCAAAATATATCCGTCCTGGGTATTACAGGTGTCGACTTTGATACGACCGGCGGTAGCTACACCACTAATTTTTCCACCAATTTTAATGTTCATGGTATTGATGTAATCTCATCGGGACTAACACTGAGTTACAATGATATAGATGAAACTCTTTCTCTTTATGGAACAGCTTCAGCTAATTTTGACGGAGAAAGCATGGCGGTTGGTTTTGGGGATTCTGACAACCCGGGGCTCATTATAACTGATGGAACGCTAACCTCCGTTTCTCTTAGCATAACCTCAGCCTTTACTTTGCGATCTCTATCTATTACTCCAACTGACCTTGGATTTAGCTGGACATCCGGAACCAGCTCATTTTCTATTTATGGGTCATTAACGGCAACACTGGGAGCCGATGCCATTAACGCGAACCTTGGGGATGTCAACAATCCTGGAATAGTAGTTGACAATGGAGATATCACCTCGATAAATATGTCCATTTCGACCGCATTCAGTATTAACGGATTAACCATCACTCCCACCAATTTGACCTTTGCCTATGACGAAGCTAATGCTCAGTACGAAATATATGGGGATATCACTGCAGGTTTTGACGGAAATACGATTGCTGGTAGTTTAGGAGATGCCAACGCGCCCGGGTTTGTAATTCAAGGTGGCTCGTTAAGTAGCTTAAATATCGGAGTTACCGGAGATTTTTCCCTTCAATCTCTAACTGTCAGCCCAAGCGCTCTTACCTTTAAATGGGATGCGGGAAGTAGCCACTTCGAAATTTTTGGGTCAGCTTCCATTTCATTCAATGGCAATACCGCTGCTATTGGACTTGGTGATGACGGTACCCCTGGTTTAATCATTGAATCCGGGGTAATTACCTCGTTGAATATGTCACTCACCACTGACTTTTCTATTGATGGGTTAACGATCTCACCCAATAACCTGACATTGGCGTACTCAAACGGAAATAGTCAATACGAGGCATATGGGAATATTTCGCTCCAGCTGGATGGAAATATGGTAAACGGAGTATTGGGAGATGTGAATAATCCGGGTTTCGTGATTAACAGCGGGAACCTGACCAACTTTAATATTTCAGTTACCGGAAATGTAGATTTGAAGGGAATCTCGCTTAGCACCGATGCACTCACTTTTGAATATGATTCCGGGAATGCCCATTTCGAAATGTATGGATCTGCCACAACCACCATCGATGGTAATGCTATTGCCCTTGCCCTTGGAGATGCAGCCACTCCGGGTGTAGTTATTGATGGCGGAGCCCTGACCAGCATCAACTTTGGGATTACTGCCGACTTTACCATGAAGGGTATTACCATCACTCCAACCAATTTGACCTTAGTATATGACTCCGGCAACACCCATTATGAGTTTTATGGGGATTTGGTAGTTAAGTTTGATGGCGAAGAAGCTGTTGCAAGTTTAGGGGATGCTGATAACCCTGGCATGGTATATGAAAACGGAGTTATTACTCACATCAATTTTGGGGTAACTGCCGACTTCGCAGTAAAAGGAATTACCGTTTCCCCTCAACTATTCACATTTGAATATGATCAGGCTAACGACCAGTTTGAGATGTATGGATCGGTGACCGTTAAATTTGATGGCGAGGAAGTAGCTGCCAATTTAGGGGATAGTAACAATCCAGGAGTTGTCTACAAAACCGGAAACATTACCCATGTCAATTTTGGGCTAACTGCGGAGTTCACGGTTAAAAGTCTTTCTGTATCTCCTACCAATCTCACCTTTGAATACGACTCCGGCAACAACCATTTTGAGATGTATGGCGATCTGACTTTCCGAATTGGAAGTGACCAGGTAACGGCAAACATGGGAGACGCTATTAATCCCGGTTTGATCTATCAAAACAATGCCATTCAACATGTGAATATTGGGGTAACCTCCGATTTTAATCTGAAAGGGCTGAAAGTAAAAACAAACAACCTCGGAGCAGACTGGAACAGTGGATCTGACTATCATATTTACGGAGATGCTGATCTGAGCATCGAAAATGAAAACATCGATGTGAATTTTGGAACGTTCAATGACCCGGGCATTGTGGTTCGAAATGGGGATCTACTCTCTTTTGAAGTGGACGTCAACTCTGATCTGAGATTCGGAAACTTTGAAGTCCGTGCCCGGGATTTAGATATTCACTACGTGAGTAACATATTCCAGGTACGCGGGGAAATCGACCTGAAAGAAATTTTCGAACTCACCGTCAACCTTGGAAATGGTGGTCAGCCAGGACTTGAAATTGATGTTTCCGGAGTTGAGCCAAGATTCAAAATAGAAGATCTGAGGATTGATATTCAGCATGCAAACCTTGGTGCCATCGACCTCAAAAACTTTGAACTTGAATTCAACAACAATGGAATCGTTGAATCCGATGTGGATGTAATCCTGCCAACCGGTACTGAAATTGATGCCAAGCTTACATTTGTTGGAAATCCTGCAAGACTAAATTCAATAGATATTGCCTACCGGGCGGACAACCTGAGTGAAGCCATTGAAGTTTTTGAAGGAGTTCAGATTGCTTTGCTGGAAGCATCTGTGACTAACCTGGTTTACCCCGCTTATCTCGAAGTGTCCGGAAAGCTGGAAACCATTTATGGTGGTGGTTTCAACCTGGCAGGCCATCAGGCTACTTTTCTTGAAATGACAGATCAGGTGACGATTACCTCAAGTTCATTGAGCTTTGATGCAAGTGTTAATGTTGGTGCATACCGAAGCGGGGCTGATACCTGGAACAACCTGATCGGGTATGGCGACATTAACTTGTTTGCTGAATTCGGGCAGTATGTAAGGGTAACAGCAGATGTACGAATTCCCGGCGATCCTCTGATTGAAGCGGATGCTGTTGCTTACCTCGATAGCCACGGGCATTTTGATGCACTCGTAGATGTACAGTTTATTGTTCCCCGCTGGGTTCCCTTTATTGGAGGTAAACATTTCGGAAGCGTGGATGGCGCTGTTCGCTATAATAGATATGATTTAAACGGAAGTTATGGAGCTGCCTGGGTGAGCTATCATATAGGCGGTGGGAGACGTCACCACAGGCATCGACATACTCATTATATAGGAGCCAAGTATGACTTTGGTACCCGGAAAATCCGGTTCATAGGAAAGCGGGCTATCAATGGCATTCGAAGTACTATTTTAAACGAAGTAGGGAAAGTATCTGCGCTTTCAAACCCTAATACCCTACCAAACATAAATGTGGTGCACACCTTTTTTGTAGAACAACCGGCTCCAAATTCAATGCTGATACACATTGACTGGGCTGAACCTGTAGATTCTGCAATAGTATCGGTAATCGGTCCTGAGGGTGTTTATGAGCTAACAAAAGCAGTCGTTGTCTCAGAAAATGACAGTACAACTGCCCCAACTTTAGGATTTGAGGAGAACATGGATCTAATCGTTGGAGATTCTACCACGAGTTTCATTTTCACAACTCCTACTGCCAACAGTGACGAGGAAGTTAAAGAAGCAAGTCTACTGGATGGCCGATACCAGCTGGTAGTTTCATTCCATGGTGATACAGCAGCGATCGACACGGTTCAATTCCTTACCATGTGGCAGGAACCAGAATCGAATATTTTGGTCGAAGAAACCGGCACCAATCGCTTCAATTTGGAGTCTGATTATTGGTCTTCCTTACCGGATTCTACCTTTATTTCATTTTATGTAGCTGGTGTGGGACCAGATGACGACGTCAAACTACTGGAACATGTTCAGGCCTCCAACTTTGATGACAATGGATATGGAAAAGAGACTCTAACTCTCATTCCAGACTTTATTGAAAGAAAAGACACCCTTCATTTTTACACGGTGATAGATGATAGGGTAAACCCTCCCATCCAGTCTGACTCATCCGCAGCATTTATCTATCAGCCGGATATTTTTGGGACGCTTAACTTCCCAATCGCCGCTGACTCTCTTAAAGGTGGGCTCCGGGTATTTGTAGACGAAGATGTGGATGGCAGTTTTGATGTGGCTTCTACCGGAGGCCTCGAACTTTTCGGAATCACTGATTCAACAGGCCACTTTGCAATTAGCGGATTGATACCCAAAGAAAATTATGAAGTCCGGATCGTCCTCCCCGAAGGCTATCGCCTGGTCGGCGGCGTGGACAGGTTTTCTTCAAGAATATTCAATTTTGCAGGAAGCCCGGTCGAACTCGTTCTAAACATTGAAGCATATACGGAGGAAAACTGATGAAAACACGAATCATAAACCTCCTTTATATAACACTCATTCTGGGAACTACTTTTGTGAAAGCACAGATATCAGTTCCCGTTGAATTAATCACTCCTGTTGAGCATGCTCTTCATGGGTATGCAACAGCAATTTCCGGAGAATGGGCAATTGCCACCTCCCCTCAGAAAGATGTAAATGGTGCTATCAATGTTGGTGGAGCTACTTTCTATCAGAAAATTGAATCAGACTGGGTTATTGCCCAGGAAGTGCTCCCGGACGATGCAACGGCTTTATCCAACTTTGGCATTAGTGTTGCGATGGATGGAAATACCGCTGTATTTGGATCGATGCTTAATTCTGAGTCCGGTCTGTTTTCGGGTGCAGCATATGTATATAGCTATGTGGATACTACGTGGGTGCAATCCGCCAAGTTAGTAGCCTCTGATGCAGAAGCTGGACACAGGTTCGGACATTCCGTTTCTATAATCGGTAATACAATAGTAGTAGGGGCATACCAGGCGAACGGTAATGAACCTAAATCAGGTGCCGCTTATGTTTTCGAATATGCAAACTCAAGCTGGAAGCAAACTGCTAAATTGTTTTCGGAAAATGGAGAGTCCAACGACTACTTTGGTTTTAGCCTGGATTTAAAGGCTTTTAATCAGGATACACTACTTGCTGTTGGAGCCTATAATGCAACGGGATCAGCAGATAGGTCAGGTTCTGTATTTACCTATTCGAAAACAAATGGAGTATGGAATCAAACTTCGGAAATTTTTGATATGGCCGGGACTTCTGCCGATTTATTTGGATACAGTATTTCTTTTGGTTGTGAAATAGCCGTTGTATTTAAAAGTACGAACTCACTCGATGGCTGTTATGATTTAGCATATGCGCATTTATTCATAGGGGCTCCCGGAACCAATAACGAGCTCGGCCAAACAGGTTCGGTCTACTATTTTTCAGATCTTTCTCAAGGAATTGGTGCAATGAGTAAGCTCGAAGAACAAAGCAGTGCAAACAAAGATCATTTTGGAACTGGAATCACCTACCTGAATAATGAGCTCTTTGTTTCTGCTCCCAGAACCAACACGAATGAAGCTTCGCATATAGGTAATGTGTATAGCTACTCTATTTGGGAAAATGTCGTTTCCAAAAATTCCTTTTCTAGTGGAAATGAGACTCCATATGGGTACTTCGGGTCTTCTGTGAGTTCTTCGGGTTCTAACCTTTTGATATCAGCCCCCTATGAGACCGTTGACGGAAAAGAAAATGCCGGTGCCGTTTATTTCTACAATTATCCACTTGTTTCGGATGAATTGGAAACTGATGAAATCTCAACTTACCGACTTGAACAGAACTACCCGAATCCTTTTAATCCTTCCACCACTATCCGGTACCAGGTGAAAGATCCGGGATTGGTTAAGCTCACGGTATTCAATCTATTGGGTCAGGTTGTACAGGAATTGGTAAATGAAGAACAAATAACCGGCACCTATTCGGCCAGCTTCAATGCATCATTTCTTGCATCCGGATTCTATTTCTACCGCCTGGAAGTGAACGACTTTGTAAGCACCCGGAAGATGATGCTTATTAAGTGATCTGAACCTCTTCCCTGCTATTTGATCCAAAAAATAGTGGGGGTGGAGGTATGTGAAAAACTGAAGTAAGAACGACAAGATTGGTATAGAGCCCCCGGGTTTACCGGTAAGTTATGTCTACTTATTGTCTACATTTACTTATTTATGTGAGTAAGGCAATTATTTAGTTATACTTGGCTGGGTTAAAATCAAAAGGTTCAATCATGGGTTCTATTCTTCGAAGGTGCTTTCCAGGCATACTAATAAGCTTGATAATCACTATTTCTTCCAGTGCTCAATCATTCTCAATTGATGGAATCGAGGGCATTGAATTTGATACATCCAATGGTGATTTCGCAGTTACTTTAACATCAGACGATGATTTTTCAGTATTTGGAATATCTATTGCAGCTGAATCTCTGTCGTTTAGTTATACATCTTCAAGCAATAATTTTACTATCTCAGGATCAACTTCGGCAAGTTTCGACGGAGAAGAAATTACGGCCGACCTCACTCTATCTATAACAGATGAAGCTGTTGACGACATCACTCTTGGTGTTACAGCCGATTTTGAGATAAAGAGCCTGACTATCAGTCCGGATAATTTCACTTTCGAATACGACATCGCCAACTCACAATTTGAGATGTACGGAGATGTTACCCTGAAAATTGGCGATGACGACATTACAGCAAATATGGGTGATGCTGATGACCCCGGTCTTGTGTTTGATGGGAGCTCAATTACTCAAGTGAACATTGGAGTCACTACTGATTTTTCACTTTCCGGATTAAAAATCGAAGTGACTGATATGGGAGTGGAATGGGATTCAGATGAATCAACGAACTACAACATTTATGGAGATGCAAACCTTAGTATCGATAGTGAAACTGTGGATGTGGATTTCGGTGATTTTTCCGATCCGGGTATCGTCATTAAGAATGGCTCACTTCACTCTTTTGAAGTAGTTGTAAATAGCGATCTCACTTTCGGAAACCTGGAAGTAACTACGGATGATGTGGACATCAAGTATAGCAACGACATATTCGAGGTTACAGGTACCATCACGATTGACGAGGTATTTTCATTATCTGTAACCCTGGGTAGCGATGATCAGGCTGGACTGGAGATAGATGTGAGCGGATCTGAACCAACCTTCAAGATTGAAGATTTAACCATCGATATTGAGCATGCAAACCTTGGCACTATCGACCTTAAAAACTTTGAACTGGAATTTAACAGCGATGGGATTGTAGAATCTGATCTGGATGTAGTATTCCCATCTGGCACTGAAATCGATGCCACCATAAGCTTTGTCGATGTAAATGGAGTTGCGGAATTAGATGGCATCTCTATTGCTTACACGGCGGATGATATTGAGGAAGCCTTGGAATTATTTGAAGGAGTTCAAATTGCTTATGCCAGTGGTTCTGTTGAAAACCTGACGAATACCTCGAATTTAGAAATTTCAGCCGAGCTTGATCTCATTTATGGAGGAGGCGTCACCATAGATAATACCTCAGCCACTTTGTTAGAAACAGGAACTGATGTAACTGTAACAAGCACCTATTTTGTGTTTTCAAGTAGTGTGAATGTTGGAGCTTATGAATCGGGAGATGACTGGGACAGTCTTCTTGGAGATGGTTCCATTTATATGTTAGTGAATTTCAGCAGTTCAGTACTTGCCGTAGTTGATGTAGATATTCCGAGCGACCCAATGGTAAGTGCAGATGCGACTGTCTATCTCGATTCTAGTGGGGATTTTGACGCTTTAATCGATGTAACGTTCTATGTACCAAGTTCCATCCCTTTTATTGGTGGAGATAAACTAGGCAGTGTGGATGGAGCCATTCGTTATAAAGCTGACGATATAAGCGATAGCTACGCAGCGGGTTGGACAAAAATTAAAGTCCTCTGGACTAAATACTATTTAGGAGCCAAGTACAAGTTCAAAACCAGAAGCGTTAGTACGTTTGACAGTAAGAGCACCATCAACGATATAAAGGATGATATTGATGATGATACAAGCGGAAAACTTGTAGCATCAACTAATCGATATATTAATAGCTATCATACCTTCGAAGTGTATGATGATCCGGTAACTCCTACTATGCTTTTGATAAGTGCCGATTGGGGAGATGAAATTGATAGTGTGTTAGTGAATGTAGTTGGACCTGAAGGGGTATATGAATTAACCCGAACTTTTGCGCTTACTGATACCAACACAACCACTGTTCCTGAATTTGGCTACGAAGAAAATATGAACTGGGTGACAAACGACACCGCTGCAGTATTTGTATTGACGTCTCCCTCGGCCTTCAGCGAAGAAGAAATCCCACATACAACACTAATTGACGGACGTTACCAGGTGGTAATTTCGATGCCTGCTGACCAGGCCCCCGATTCGGTTAATTTGACCGTCTCCCCGATTTTTCAATCGCCGAGTGCCGATGTTTCAGTTTCAAAATCAGGAAATAATTACGAAGTAGATTTAGATTACTGGACGCTCATCCCTGATTCCACACATTTGTCTTTATATGTGAATACCGAGAATTCATATGATAGTGCAAGGCTGATCACACATGTTGAAGCCGAAAACTTCGATGATGAGGGCTACGGATCTGAAAGTATTGCGTATAACCCGGACTTCCTTAACGATCAGGATTCCCTTTACTTCTTTGTGGTGATTGATGATGGTTCCACCCCTCCCGAAACATCGGATATTGCAGAACCTTTTGTTCATGAACCTGACTTTTATGGAACCGTTTCATTCCCTGAAAATGCAGATTCGCTTAAAGCAGGATTGAGAATCTTTTTAGATGAAGACACCGATAAAAGCTTTGATACCCATTCAACGGGTGGGCTTGAGAAGTTTGGAATAACTAGTGAAGAGGGTAGATTTTCAATCAGTGGAATTGAAGAGGGTACCTATGAAGTTAGAATTGTGCTTCCACCAGGGTACAGGATCGTAGGAGGTGTCGACCGGTTTTCTCACACGGAAATTACCTTCGAGGGTAGTCCGATCAACCTGGACATTGAAATTGAAGCAATTAATGAGGGGGTAGAATAATGAAGAAGATAATACTCACTATATCCGTTTTGTTTTTAGGACTTCAGGTTAATGCTCAGAATCTGGTTACTTCCGAGCAACCAGAACCAACAGAAAATGCACTCTTTGGCTGGGCATCAGCAATATCAGATAACTCGGCAATTGTAACAGCACCTCAGAAAGATATTGGTGACGAGCTATCTGTAGGAAGTGCCTATTATTATGTTCTGACCAACGAAGGTTGGAAGATTCAGCAAGAATTTACTCCCGAAGGTCTCAACCAGCTTTCTAATTTTGGTATCAGCACAGATATAAATTATGGGCATATAGCTGTTGGTTCGCTTGGCGATCCGGATCGGGGATTGTTTTCGGGAGCTGTTTATATCTACACCTATAATGATACCAGTGTAACAGAAGTTCAAAAACTGACCCCATCCGATGCGGGAATTGGAAGTCAATTTGGATATTCACTTGATTTTGCTTTGGAAGAAGATATTCTTGCTGTCAGCGCTTACCAGGCTGATGGTGCAGCAAGTAAATCCGGTGCCGTTTATATCTTCGAAATAAATAATGATGGTGATTTCGTTGAAACTCAAAAATTGGTTGCCGAAGATGGACAATCTCATGACTATTTTGGTCACAATTTAACTTTTCTATCCAGAGATATTCTTGCTGTTTCAGCATATAACACAGATGGAGCTTCAGAACGAAGTGGTGCTGTTTATATCTTTGAGGAAAATCCGGAAGGCGAATGGGAGCAGGCAGCCAAGCTCTTTGACCCTAATGGCTCCTCCAGTGACTTATTTGGGTACAGCCTGGCTGGGACAAAAGAAGTACCAATACCTACAAAAACAGCAGCTGCCAATTTTTATGGCAATTTATTTATAGGTGCACCGGGTTCAAATCATAATAATGGTCAAACCGGGTCAGTATATATCTATGAAAAAGATCCTGAAAATGGTTGGAGCTATACGTATGAGATCGTAGAAACAGGTGCCGAAAGTAACGATCATTTCGGAGTCTCTTTAGCTCATGATCATATTAGTGGATTATTCGTAGGGGCAAGCAAAAGTGGACTGGAAAATGAAGGGAAAATCTATAACTATACTGTGGGATGGGAATTCAATCCAAATGATTTTCAGCAGATTCCATTTACCGGGAATAATGCTGAAACCGAGTATTATGGTTCTAAATTAACTACTTCTTCTGCTTTTTTTAACCCAGGCTTTATTTTTGCCTCTCCGTATCAAACCGTTGATGGAGAGAATAATGCAGGCGTGGTCGAATTCTATGTAACGCCAATAACTTCTTCAGAGGAAGAACTTTCGGCAATCAATCGCTATTCACTGGATCAAAACTATCCGAATCCCTTCAACCCAACTACATCTATTTCCTATCAGGTTAAGGAAGCAGGATTAGTCAAACTTAGCGTGTTTAATGTGCTGGGGCAGCAGGTACACGTCCTGGTAAATGAAAATCAAATCTCAGGTAGCTATTCAGTTAATTTTAATGCAGGTAACCTTGCTTCGGGGTTCTACTTTTACCGGTTAGAAGTAAACGATTTTGTGAGCACCCGGAAGATGATGCTTATTAAGTAATCAAAACCCGATCGAGGTTCTGATTCCAACCACAAGTGCATCTTCCAGGTCTTCCGCCTGGTTTGGATTGGCAATGTATTGAGCATCCAGTTGTAGGCTAAAAGACTCTGTGACTATCCAGAGGTAGGTTACTTCCGTAATCAATTCATTGGCCAAATCGAGCCGGTTTTCATCGAGAAAGGGATCGCTATTCATGGGGAGACTCGCGGCAATTCCAAACTGATCCTGATCTCTGCCCGGTAGTAATCCGGTATATGTTAAACCGGTTCCAATATACTGGCTGAATCGATTGATATCTTCGTTAACGGCTCCAAATCGACCAAAAATGGATAACCCTTGTTCAGTACCCCCTTTTTCTGAAAAAACTCTTGCTTCTGCAATGGCATAAAGCCCGGCATCCAGCTCCATCTCACCATTCCAGCCTTCTCGTTCTTCAGAGTATTGCCACAGACCAATAGCTACCCGAAAAGGAGAATCTTCATTCACTCCTCTATCAATAGACTGCCCTGCTTCCGGTCGTTTATACCAGGAAACCTCACCTATCATTAACACGCCTTCACTTTCTCTTAATCGTACTTTTGTTCCCGTCGTGTTTGTCGGATCTGAAGGTACCGCATCCAAAACCGCTCCCTTTATGGTTATTCCCGGAATCAGGTTTGTTTTGAAACGAATCCCCAATGAAGACAAAGGAAATATGGAAGGCCCGGTAACTCCGGAAAAAGATAAATCCGGTCCAATTCCATGCGAACTGTTCATAAATAATAAGCCGGTATTTATCTCGTCGAACTCAGAGTTCAAATCATACAGTCCAACCAGGATAGAACTTTTAATGGGTTGGACAGGAATGTTAGCCCAGGCTTCGAAAATCCGCCAGGAATTCTCTGCTTCAATATTAGATATCGCCTGAAAATCTCCGGCCAGTTCCGAGATGCTTCCCCCTTGATTTGCCAACCCGTACGCAAAAAAAGTGAAGTCATTCCATTTGGCTTCTACTTCTACATCCAGGTTATCGAAATAGCGTAACCCGGTATCAAAACCACCCATTGTATTGCCCAGAAGATCAGCGGTATAGGTAACCGATGTGGAAACAGAATCAAAGATAGATTTCTTCTCCTGGGCCGCGATATTTCCAACATGAGCAGCTATCAGGGCTACGAGTAAAGTCCTGATGAATACTTTTTTCAATTTTGACGAACGATTCACCCCAAGTATTTTTTAATTTGCTCGAAAGTACGGCGAAACCTCTTTAAAAACTTAGGACAAATCTATGAGCAGTTGGACATTAACATCCACTCCCCCCCACGACTGGTATCTGTGCCTGGACGTGGAATCCTATTTTGATCACGAACATCATCCTGAAACCATGTTTGAAGATGGATTTACGAGGCCAATTCCCATTGGAGACCGGGACGTGATCATCACTGCCTTTTTTAATGGGGATGTGGACGCTCCGGAATTCAACATTGAGTGCAAGGAATCACTCACTAATGAAGAAATAGAGGAAGCAAACAAAAGCCTGTCGAAAATCTTCGGGACTAACCTGGACCTCCGCCCCTTGTACGATCAGGCCGCAAACGACCCTATCCTGGGTGATAAAATTTCGTCTTTGTACGGCCTGAAGCGAATGACCCGGGCTAATTTGTTTGAGGACATCCAAAACCGGATTGTGGAGATGCAAATGAACCACAAACCGACTGCAAAGAAGATGATGTATGCGATCAGAGAAACCTATGGTTCCGCGATTGAACACCATGGCGGGACCTTACCCGGCTGGCCACGAGCTCATCAATTAATGAAGGCTGACCCTGCCAATATCAGGAAACTGGGGCCGACACTACGAAAAGGTCAGTATTTAGTAGAACTCGCAACCAATATTGTCGGAGGAACCACAGATATGGATTATCTGACCAATGCCGATCCGGCAGAGGCGTATGAGTTACTGGTTGGTATAAAAGGAATCGGGCCGACTGCTGCCCAGGATATTATGATGATGCGTGGTCAGGCTGAAGCCGTGTTCCCATCCAACATCCAAAAAGGAGAAGAAAAAGGATTACGCCGCTGGATTATCTGGAGCTATGGTGGTGATCCGAATAATTGTTCCGAGGATGAGTTCCAATCCTATATCAAGAATTGGAAAGGATTTGAAGCCGCTTCCCTGGAGTTTATGTATGTGAATTGGATTTTAACGGAGAAAGAAAGAAGAGCTAAAAAGGGTTAGGCCGCTTTGGGGAGCTGAATAAAAAACTCGGTTCCAATATGTTCGATGCTTTTAACCCAGATTTTACCTTTGTGCAGTTCCACGATTTGTTTTACGATAGACATTCCCAGGCCGGTAGTTTGTTCGCCTTCTAATCCGAGCCGGCGTGCTTTTGAAAATTTATCGAAAATGAATTGTTGCATATCCTGAGGTATTCCAATGCCCGTATCTTTTACTTTAAGAATAACTGATCCATGTTCTTCGTAGGATTCGATGGTCACTTCACCAGGTGATGAGGTGAATTTCAAAGCGTTAGTCAAAAGGTTATCAATTACCCTCCCAAAACGTTTTTGATCGATTTCAACCGTTAAGACGTCTGCTTCTACCTGTACTTGTAATTCAACTCCTTTCTGAGCCGCCCGCTCCTGAAAGTGTGAAATGGTATGGAGCAGATATTCTTTTAAATGAGTTCTTTCACGTTCGATTTCGAAATTTTCGCTCTCCAGTACCGATATGTCCAGCAGCTCCTGGATTAAATCTGTGGACTTCGTACACGCGTCATCTACCAGGTCCAGCATCATAACATGATCAGACGATAATTGGTCCTTTAAGTCGCCTTTTACTATTTCAACCATGCCCTGAATTCCATTGATCGGATTCCTTAAGTCATGAGCTATGGTTGCCATCAACCTGTCTTTGCTAAGATTGAGCTTTTTAAGCTTTTTGTTATTGCTGTCCAATTCGTTGATGACCGGCCTGAAAATGAATATAAACTCAATGCCCAGAATCAGTATGCTAAGCGCGGTCATAAATATTTCGAATCTTTCCAACTGAGCATGCCTTAACTCAGATTCAACCTGGTATTGATTTACGATGGCATCCATCTTTGGAAGAAATTGCTCGGCTTCCTCTGAAATCATATCAACAAAAACCGCCAGTTCCTGCTCGTTTTCAGCCACATTTACCAGGTGTTTAATCACTTCAACATTCTGATCTATATCTGAAAACATCCCGGACAGTATGCCGGAGTTATGGTATGGAATCGAAAGACGCTCATCCCCAAATCTCAATGCATTGTGAGCTGAACTCCAGGTTTCGGTATGGCTTTTTACCAGGTCAAACCTTCTGAAATCAGAAATAGATTTATGAGCCTCAAGCGCTATTTTTTGGCTCAACATACGCTGCTTCCCCGCCAGGTTTATGATATTGGCGTCTGCTTCACTGCTGCTGAGAAGAGTATGAGCTATTATTTGATTCCCGACAATAAGCCCGATTACCGTACATATTGCCAGGGAATAAAGAAACGTAAGTTTGGATTTCTTTATCATTACTCGATAAGTGTTTGATGCACTACTCTTATCGGTAATTTAGATGTAATCTAAAGGTTAGAAGCCAATGGACTTATCAGTGATTTTTTGAGCCAATAAAAAAATGGTTGAGACCTGCAATTATTATCCTGCCATCTGAAAATGAATCGACAAATTCAAAACCAAAATATTCATTTCCGGTTTTTTTCGGAGTTATATCGTTAAATATCATCTCATCCAGTTTAGCAATCTGAACCCATGAATCCCCAGCTTTTACAATTTCATCTGAAGAAATAATCTTATGCTGATTATTTCCCAGTCCATCTCTAATAGTCTCAATTTCTCCACTTTCCATATCTAAGATATATGTTCTGTTTGCTTGAAGTGCATAAAGTTTATTAGTGCTATCAAACTCGATACTCCTAATCCAATCATCATCCTTATTAATTCTATGAGTAAGAATTGACCAATCCTGTCCCTGACTATTTGAAATATGCAAACCATCATGTGAAGCAACTACTATTTCACCATTTTTTGAAGTCTTTATCTCTTCAATATGATCACTTAGTTCACTGTGAATAAAACTATTTGTGAAAACCTCCCTTGTGTTATAGTCGATGGTTGTAACCCCGTGCTTTCTTCCAATATGAATTCGATTTTCGTGGAATGTAATGTCTTGCATTATAAAGCCACCAATAATTTCCTCCCATGTTGTACCGCCATCATTGGATAAGTATAAATAACTAACATCTCTCCCCCAATCTCCCAAATCTCTTTGGTAAACATCACCGATAATGAAGAGCTTTTCTTTAAAATCTCTAATTCTAGTTATATCAGCCGAATCGGGAGAATTTAATCTATAAAAAGTACTCTCCCCCTCCTTTTGAACATATAATTCATTGCTTTGAGCTAAATATAGATCGTCATTTTCGGTGACGGATAACGCTGTAATCCACGCATTTTTAAACCTGGTTATCTCATGCCAACTATATAGTTGTGAATCATTACCCTGGTCTTCATTGAAAACACTACAAGATGCGAAGACCGTTAGACCAACTAGAAAAATTGATACTCTTCTCATGCCTCTTGAATTGATTTACACTTAAACGTAGGTAAATCAATTCAGGATTTCAATTATCAATTTTCTTCTAATCCAGGCTTCAATCGACTTCTTAAGAAGAAATATCCCAGTAAACCGCTAAACAAAGAGCCTACGAAAATACCCACTTTGGAGTACTCGATAGATTGAGCATCCGAAAATGCCAGTCCGCTTATAAATAGCGACATGGTAAACCCAATCCCGGTTAAACACGCAATTCCGTAGAAGATCGTCCAGACTCTTTCAGAATCGGGAAGTTTGATAACTCCAAGTTTGTGAGAAACAAACACGGAAAGCATGATTCCAATTTGCTTCCCGGCAAAAAGCCCAAATAAGATACCCAACGTGAGTGTGCTTGAAAAAGCGGCACTGAATTGCTCAGCTGATAATGCCACCCCCGCATTGGCGAAAGCGAATACCGGCATAATGAAATAAGCCACCATCGGGTGGAGTTTATGTTCCAGCTTATGAAGCGGTGATTCCATTTTCTCCACACTTCCCTCGATCATATGCATGGCCGTCTCCTTGGCCTCCTTATCACTGGAAGTAAAAGAATCCCGTAACATGTTTACGCCATTCTGGAGTTTAATCAGAAGCTGTTCTTTGTTCTTATGAGGAGTAGCCGGGATCAGGAATCCAAGAACTACCCCGGCTATGGTAGCATGTACACCAGATTTTAACACGGCTACCCAGAGCACTAACCCGACAAAAAGGTACAAGAACAGCGATCGAACGTTGGAGAAATTCATCACCAGGAGAATCACCAGGGTAACCCCGGCAACACCCAGTGCCGTTACAGAAATCTTGCTGGTGTAGAAAATGGCAATCACCAGCACGGCAATTAAATCATCTACCACAGCAACGGCAGTCAAAAACACTTTTGCCCAAATGGGTATCCGGCTGCCTAACAAAGCCAACACACCAATGGCAAAAGCAATATCTGTGGCAATGGCAATCGCCCAGCCATCTACATACTCAGTACCCATGTTGAATCCAAAGAAGATCAATCCCGGAACAACGGCACCACCAAAAGCTGCAATCACCGGAAGAAGAGCCGATTGAAAGGTCGATAACTCCCCGTATTTTAACTCCCGTTTGATTTCAAGCCCGATCAACAAAAAGAAAATGGCCATCAACCCATCATTGATCCAAAGAATGATCGGCTTTGAAATGTTTGCATCCGTCAGACCAACAGTTAGTTTGGTTTGTAGAGATTGAAAATAAAATTCTGCTAAGGGCGAATTCGCTACAATTAACGCCAGAACTGCAGCTACCATGAGCAAAATACCCGAAAAGGATTCCGTTTTGATAAACTCTTTTATCGGAGATAGTGGCGATTGTGCACTATTAGTAGTCATGTTTTTAAATTTTTGTAGTCAGTTTTGTGGTAGGAGTATGTCTAAGAATCGTTTATTGGAGTCTTAGCGTTCACCAAAATAGTGAATCGGGCATCCCAGAGAAGGGATAAACACCATCGTAGAGCAGCAGACTATGGATTGCCGGACGGTATCATTTGTAACATCAGTATGTCGGTAAGAATCATTCACACTCAAAAATATCGAATTGGGATTGATTTTTTTGTGTGTATCGACCCGGTTTAACGGAATTTTAAATCTAGCCCAAAGAAACTGATTTTCTGTACTCGTAGATCCTCCAGGCCATGTACACAATTGTAGCTGGTATCACTACAAACATCATCACAGATTGTATATAAGCGACCGAAGGTGACCCCAATGCGGAAAGTACCAGGTACGTCATATAGGTGGTGTAATAGAAAAGGAAAAGAGAACCATCCATCCGGGTAAGGTTGAATCCGGCTATGAAAATAGGGATACAGGTAATGCTTACTGCGACCATAAACGGTAAATCCAGCTTGATGGCATCATCGGAAACCGCCAACACACCAGGCGCTATTACCAGGGTCAAACCAAGCGTAAGCAGCATATTGTAAAGGTTGGAGCCCATTACATTCGCTACAGCGATATCTGCCTTTCCTTTTCTGGCCGCCGATAACGAGGTAGCAATTTCCGGAAGAGAGGTACCGATGGAAACGATCGTTAACCCGATTACTAATTCTGAAAGTCCGAGGATCAATGCAATGGTAACGGCACTGTCTACCATCCAGTTTGAGCCCAACACGATCAAACCCAGTCCTACCAGTAAAAGCCCCACGTTTTTGAAGTAGAAGTAGAATCCTTTTTCCAGCTCATCGATGGATTTTTCATACTGAAAGACTTCTTCCACATCCCCATCGCCGGTACTCTTTTTGATCTGGCTAAAGGTGAAGAAGGAATAAGCGAGTAACCCTCCCAATAGAATCACTCCATCCAGAGCACTCAACCCTCCATCCAACGCCATAAAATAAACGGCCGCACTGGCTGCGATAACAATTGGCACATCAATTTTTACTACTCTTCGAGTGATATTAAGTGGCGAAATAACCGCCGTAATCCCGAGAATCAAGAGAATGTTGGCAATGTTACTCCCGATGATGTTTCCCAATACCAAATCAGCACTTCCGCTCAAGGCGGCTTTCACACTGATTGCCAACTCGGGTGCTCCGGTTGCAAAAGCCACCACCGTTAATCCCATAATGAGAGGCGAAACTCCCCATTTCAACCCGAAATGATCCACAGCTTTGAGAAAGAGTTCTGCGCCGACAATCAGGCCAACAAGTCCAAGTACAAAAAATAGAATGGTCATTTAACGGGGTTCATGAGCGGCTAAAGGTACGGAACGCCTGATCAACAGGAAATGAACATCTTTGGGTTTTGCCTGTTCAGATTAATCATGAGTGAGTACAGGTTCTTATGCCAATGAGGACTTGTACCCATAGAATTTATGGATGCTTAAGTAGATCATTGCTCATTAACTAATACAGAATACGATGCGCAATACTCTCCTTTCTTCAATACTTGGTTTGGTACTGGTTTTTTCTTTTAGCTTTGAATCTTACGCTCAAAAGAAAATTGCTATAGGTGTTGATGGGGGCTCTACCGGAATCGGTGGAGAACTTATTTATCGCCTGAATGACCGGTTAAATGTTCGGGCCGGTTATCACACCCTGAACTACACCGCCACGGGCGACTACGGCGAATTCGAGGTCGGTATCGATTACGATGGTACCCTCGAAACAAGCAACTTTTCCGCGTTCGTGGATTTCTATCCCTTCAGGAAATTCTTCAAACTTTCAGTAGGCGCTTATTCGATGAACTGGGAAGTAAATGGCATAGCCATTCCCAATGAGTCCTACGATTTTGAAGAGCGAACTTTTGAGCCTGAACGACTGGGCACCATTACTACCGATGTGGTTTATCCTGAAGGGATTGCTCCCTACCTGGGTTTTGGGTTTGGCAACCAGGTTGCCAGCGGAATCCCGCTAAAGCTGATCCTGGATATCGGGATGATCCGAACCGGAGCCCCTGAGATCTCGATGACCGGTACCGGACTGATTGCTGCCACGGCGGACAATCAAAACAACCTCCAGGAGGGGCTTAATGAATTTGAATGGTACCCGGTTGTAAAACTGGGGCTTTCTTTCGGCTTTCTTAGCGCCAAATAATCACCTTAAATGCGTAATACTATGAAACGTTGGTTCACACTTTTATCACTTATTTTTGTTTTGGTATGGTCGGGTTGTGATTTCGATCCGATCACAAATGCCGTGGATGACTTCAACATCGTTGTGGAGCTGGAAGATATAAACACCGGCTTTTCTATTGGGGTATTCGATTATGAAACAAAAGAGATATTGGACAGGGATGTCACTATCACTTTTGATTCGGTTTCGGCTCTCCAGACCATTGATATTTTTTCTGATCCTTTACCCGAAGAAACCTTTGATGGTGGATTCATAAATGTTGGAATAAGGAATGAAGTTATTCCTACACAAGATGAACCTTTTTTCGTAAATGCTACTATTGAGGTAAACGGATACTTAGACCAGGAAATAAGCCTTTCCATTGTTGATACGGGCTCCGTTGCCTTTAACATTGACATGATACCGGAGGATAACCTACCCGTTGGGTATGCGATAGATACCTTTGACGCACCGGTTGATGCAGAAGGTAATGCTTTACCCCTACCCCTGCCCATTGATACCACCACAGGTGAAATTATTGACGATACTTTTTTAAGCAAATTAACAAGCGGGACTGCGAACGTTCTTTTTCCAAAAATAACGGTTTACGATACTACTATTGCGGCAGTAACATGGACGTTGGAAGATGGATCTGTATTTACGGGATTGCCCTATGGCTACCAAATAACCTCCTATATCTGGAACCCTAAAACCCCTGAGTTCAATAAAGGTTATACACTTTATTCAGGTGGTCAGGGTACAAATTATCGAATAGTAACCGAATTGATTGATTTTAAAATCAAAGGGCCAAACAGCACAAATTATTCGAACGTAAAAAGTTTTGAGATCGCTGGGAGAAATCCTGAAGCAGTTAATGTATTTAGGTTAGAGTTTCTGGCTTTTTCCCCGGATCGTGAAGATTTTTGGCATGATAGCTATCAGGCTAATGCACTTAGTTATGGAGATTTTTTCAATACCGCTGGTATTTTCTCAGGGCGCGTTGACATTGAGCTTGTTCCATTTCCAAATGATGAAATTCGTCAAACAGTACCTTTTATTCAATGGTTTTTAACTACTAATCGATCGTTACCATCTGAAGAAATAACACTACTTGAATTTGTTAGTTTGTTATCAATGACTACTGTTAACCTACCTTATTTCCTTAGCCCAACCGAAACTGACCCTATATCATCTAAGCTTATACTGATTGGGCAAAATCTTAGCGCTATTTCAAGTCATGATAACGAGGACTATAGGATGTACTCCGAAATCAATAAAACTAACCTAACGATACAAGTAAATGGTTTTGATGATCTTGAACTTCAAGCTAGTCTAAAAATAGATGGGATTGACTATCGCCCATCATTTGGTGGAGCCATCCAAAGATTTAACAATGTACCAATGTCGACGGGTATTCTCTCTGTTGAATTACCTCATACCACCTACACACAATTTATTGATTTATCGAACCACTCTGGTGAGACTATTGAAGTAACGCCCCCTCAACCCTCAGCAACCTTAGTTAATGCCACCATTACGGCAGATGTACGCTGTAAATCCCCAACTACTAAGGAACTGAATATCAGTGGATTTCCACTAGTTAATGTCGCTGTAAGATATCGTTTAGTGGGAGATACTGATTCCTATCCCAGAGTAGGTTCTATCAAAAGAATGATCTATGATGAAAATGAACAGGTTCTTAAGGGAGTTGAGATAAATTTCCCGGGAGTAGAAGTAGGACAAACCTACGAGTTCATCTTTTCCGTGGATGCGTTTTCAGAAACAACTACACAGGTTATTGATTCAGAAAATTTCACTGTCGAGCTGGAAGTCCGGGACTCCTACTGCCAGGATAAGTAGGCGTTGATTTTAATTAATTACGCATCAGAGCCCCTTCATTGATTTGCAGGGGCTTTTTAGATTTCCGGTTTGTGCTCTAGCGAAAATTTAAGTAGTGCGTGTGCCCCGTTCAGGTCTAATTTCTTACAAATATTCTGGCGATGATTCTGAACCGTTTTTTTACTTAAACCAAGCTCTTCGGCGATTTCCTGGCTGGTTTTCATTTCGCTTACCTTCCTAAGGATTTTTCTCTCAGAATCTGTCAGCAGGTCCAGCCCGTTTTTATCCGAAGCGGGAGCCATTAGCCGATCGTTTCTGCGTAGTAAAAACTCCGTAAGTTCGGAACTTAAATATCGCTTTCCTTCGGCGATACTGGATATACATTTCAGGATTTCAGCCGTCGTGTTTTCCTTTAGCACAAATCCTTTTATCCCTATATCAAGTGCCTGGTTAAAAATCTCTTCTTCTTTGTGCATCGTCAGGAAAACGACATCAATAGATGCTCCTTCTCTGTAGAGAATGTTTGCGATCTCGAATCCACTCAGTTTGGGCATATCGATATCAAGTATTACCAGCTCCGGTCGTTCGGAGCGTATCAGTCTCAATGCATCTTCCCCATTATTTGCGGTCACTATCTCGCAACCTGTTTGTTCTTCGAGCACAAGCTTAAGCCCCTTAATAATGAGTTCGTGGTCATCGGCAATAAGAATCTTATTTAGGTTCAATTTCATCAGCCAATCGGAATTTTGATTAGAAATTTGGTCCCCTTAGTTGCATTTGAATCCACGGATAACTCTCCATTCAAGGAATCTACGCGTTCTTTCATGCCTAAAAGTCCTAATCCCCGGGATTTTTTTATCAGACCTACATCAAATCCTTTTCCATCATCCCATATTTTTAGCTCAATCATTTGCTCTTTTCGTTGAACAAAAACGGATGCTTCGCTTGCCGAGGCATGCTTTTCAATATTATTCACAGCTTCCTGCACAATCCTGTACAGGTTTATCTCCTTTTCAGATGGGATGGTACCATCAATATCATCTATAAAATAGCTCCAGTCTAGAGAGGAAGTTCGTTCGAGGTGTTCGCATAAATTTGAGATGGATTTGGTTAAGCCAAATTTCTCCAATACCACTGGCCGGAGTGCATGTGCAATGTTCCTTATATCCGTTATGGAATGCTGGGCAGTTGCTGAAATATCAGAAAGATGCAGATCAATTTTCTCGGGACTCAAGGAGTTGTTTTTTATTAACTCGGCCCGGTTCTTTATAACCAGGATTTGCTGACCAAGCCCATCATGAAGCTCTGAGGCTATTCTTTTACGCTCGTTTTCCTGGGACTCAATCAATTGCCTGGAAAACCTGCGCTGCTTTTCATACTCCCTTTTCAATTGCTGTACCCTGTAATAATACACCCCAGCTCCGGTGGAGATAAATGCAATAACCATCAACGAATAGAACCAGGTCGTCATCCAGAAAGGCGGAACAATAGTCAGATTAAAAGAATCCCCCACTTCGTTCCACACTCCGTCATTGTTGCTTGCAATCACTCTAAAGGTGTAATTACCCGGCGGTATTTTCGAATACAAGGCCTCCCTTCGATTGCCCACCTCAATCCAATCCTCATTCAGATTTTCAAGCTTGTACCTGAAATGTACCTTTTCCGGATCGGTAAAGCTTACTGCCGTAAAATCGATTTCCAGAAATGGGGTATCATAGGGTAATGAAACGGTCTCTTCTAGCAAGACACGCCCTTCAGGAGTTCGCAGATTGGTAACATACACAGGAGGAGGAATTTCATTTTTTGAAACGCTCCGGGTTGCCACAACAGCGACCCCGGCTACCGTGGGTATGTAGATATTTACCTCATCATCCACAATCACGTTTGGTTGAAAACCACCGTTCGTCTCCGCAGAATTCATCCCGTCTTTGACTCCGTATGAATAGACGTTCAATTCTTCTATTTCACCGTCTAAAAATCGATTTAATTCCTCTCGTAATACCCTGGATATTCCCCGGTTACTTCCCATCCAGAAATTTCCCTGCTCATCTTCAACAAGGTGTGAAATCACATCATCAAAAAGCCCGTCATTTACTGTAATGTTTTTTACCTCGTTGTTTCGGATACTGAAGAGGCCATCCCCATAAGTTCCAATCCAGATAAACCCATCTTCATCTTTATAAATAGCCCGAACATACGGTTGATTATTGATCTCAGTTATTCCACCGTTTACAGACAGTTCTAATCGTTGAACATGCTCATCCTTAATTTTAAATACACCCGATACTGTGCCAACCCATACAGTCCCTTCGTCGTCCTCAAAAAATTCTCTCGCTTCAGGTACATTCGCGCCTTGTATGGTACTATATTTTTTGAACCCCGATTCATTATATCGATAAACACCGTTACTACTCCCGATCCATATATTCCCCTCGCTGTCTTCCTTTATCGCAAATACGTTTTCTCCATCAAATCCCTCATCTTCAGTAAAGTTTATGCCTTCTTTCTCCATCGACTCAGTCATATACAATCCATTTGAGCTAAACCAAATTCTTTCTTTTGAATCCTGAAAAACCGACCAAATGCATAAGTTTGGAAGGTGCTTATTGATTAGTGCTGCCTCGACCTCATTGTTTCTGTAGGTGTAAACACCCCCGCAATTAGTTGCAAACACATACCCACCATCGTTTAAGCTGGAAAGTGAAAGCATATTTTGATTGACTAATCCGTCTTCATAATCAATCATGCTGATGTTTGAACTTGTTAGTCTGAACAGGCCATTCGCTCCTGAGCCCATCCAGTAATTGCCTTCGTTATCCTCCAGCATTGTACTTATTTGAATATCAATATTCTCAGCAGATTCAATTTCCGGAAAACTAACGAACCTGCTCCCATCCCACCTTGAAGTACCTTCATAAGAATTCAGCCAAAGCGTATTCTCATTATCTATATAAAAATTCCGTATGTCGTTACTCGAAGCACGTTCATCTTCGTTTAAAAATGAAATTCTTCTGCCATCAAATCGTATTACTCCATCACCACTTGTACCAATAAAATAATTGCCTGAATTATCCGGGTATTCAATAACGTCGATAATTGAAGTTTCAATGTCTTCACTCAGATCCAGTACTTCATAAAGTGAATCTCCAGAACTTTTTACCAACGCCCGATCCAGGAAAAGCCAGATACCGGTAGTGTCATTTACAAGTTTATTGATGTGGTCTTTATCAGGTTCAATGGGTGTCTTTAATTCAAACCTGTTGCCGTTAAAGAAATAAGGGTTTCCATTTAGGCTCACCCATATTCTACCTGATTCATCTTCATTAAAACTTCCGGGATTTACGGAAGAGGAGTTAACATCTATTACATAGGAAACCGCATCTCCATCCTTGAATTTCACAATACCCTGCTCCGTTCCTACCCAAATATTTTCCCTGCTATCTTCAAAAAGAATGACTACCCGATCAAAATTCATTCCCTTTGTATTCGAACGATTAAATGTGGTGAAAGAGTGACCATCAAACCGGGCCAAACCTCCAAAAGTGGCTAACCAGATGTATCCATCGCTGGTTTGGATGATGTCATTCACTGAACTTTGAGGTAATCCCTCTTCCATCCCAAATTGAGTGACTACAAAGTCATTTGGAATCTGAAATTGCTGAGCCTGAAGTGTCATTCCCCCCATAACCAAACAACCAACGAGAAGTATGTGAACCAATCCTTTTTTCATGCTGAGTGAGCTAAACGAACTAATATCCAGAATAAAGTGCAAAAATGTATTGGTCGTTTGTCGGGGTTGACCAGTAGCTTGATGTGCAGAAGTTTTATAGCCCGGAACACAAATCTTCAACTAATACCGATTAGTTAAATATTAGAAGTAGAGTGTCATATAAGTTTAATAGGTTGTAACTTGCATTCAAGTGTTTAATAATCAGCAATGAAAGTCATGAGAAAATTACGCAATGCCTATCCCTATGCTCTAATAATTGCACTACTAGTTTCGTGCAACATTTTTGACAACGATGATGATGAGGATACCCGGGTTTCATCCTACGACTTAAATAGTGAAATCATACAAACAAGCGTCACGAATATAAAAACGGGACTGGAGAATGTATTCAGTACTATGATCGAGGACAGCCTTGCCCGTGTAAACCTGAGCAGAGCTTTCGTAAACGATGCAATTTTTCTTAATGATGAATCCGGCTACTTTTTTATTGCTACTCTTGATGATGGCAGGATCGTCGCTCACATTAATCAAGAAATACTAGGAACTTCACTTTTAAATAATCAGGATGTAAACGGTAAATACTTTGTTCAGGAAATGATAAATACCGTTTCCACTTCCGGGTCAGGATTTGTGGAATACTTTTACTTAAATCCGGCTACCGGCGAGGATGAAGATAAGCTTTCTTTTGTGTCGGGCATCTCTTCAGAAAACTGGTTCATTGGTAGTGGGTTTTATCATACCGAGAGCCAGCAACAGTATGAAGAAAGTGAGGCCAATGAACTGGTAGTAGCGGACCTTGTTGAAGCAACCTCCAAAGGAATTTCCGGTGTGTTTAATGAAATCTATACCGATTCATTAGATCAACTTGCTTTTAGTAGTAATCTTATTGATGAAATTACCTTTTTTGATGATGAATCAGGTTATTTCTTCGTTTTTGACATGGAAGGCTTATGTATAGCACATGGCGCTGAAAAAGAGCGCGAAGGAACCGATATGTGGGATATACAAGACTCTAAAGGCGCTTATATAATCAGAGATATGGTCGGGCTTCTTCAGAATAACCCTGAAGGAGTTTTCTATGAATATTACTGGAGGAATCCCAACACCGGGAATGACGAACCTAAAAAATCATACGTAACGATGATTCCCAATACCAGTTATTTTATTGGTGCGGGTGTTTATCAGGAATAACACCAAAACACCCGGTATGAGCGATTTTTTTCATACTGAATGAGCTGCATGAAATAATTTCCAGAATAAAGTGCAAAATATAATGGTCGTTTGTCTCGGTTGACCCGTAGTTTGATGTACAGAAACTCTTTATAAGATCCCACCTGATCTGGGTAGTACTACTCAGATTGATGCTTTAAAATTTGAGCAGTACTCCCTAGAGACTATCTGAAATGCATTAATCATCTTTTTGATGTTCAATTCAGCTTGGTTTCATGTACAGAAAAAAACTACTCACCTTCCTGGTATGCGTAATTACCATCTCATTCAACTCTTTTGAGGCTTTTGCACAAAAAAAACTGGCCATAGGTTTTGATGGCGGCTCCACGGGTATCGGTGGTGAAATCATCTACCGGCTGAATGACCGGTTAAATGTTCGGGCGGGTTATCACACCTTAAACTACAATGCTACGGGCGACTATGACGAATTCGAAGTCGGCATCGATTATGACGGCACCCTTGAGACAAGCAATTTTTCCGCATTCGTAGATTTCTACCCGTTCAAAAAGTTCTTCAAACTCTCACTAGGTGCTTATTCCATGAACTGGGAAGTTAATGGCACCGCCATTCCCAATGAGTCCTACGATTTTGAAGAGCGAACCTTTGAACCTGAACGACTGGGCACCATTACTACCGATGTGGTTTATCCTGAAGGGATTGCTCCCTACCTGGGTTTTGGATTTGGTAACCAGGTTGCCAGCGGAATCCCACTAAAGCTGATCCTTGACATAGGAATGATCCGAACCGGAGCTCCTGAGATCTCGATGACAGGTACCGGACTGATTGCCGCCACTGCAGACAATCAAAACAATCTCCAGGATGGACTTAATGAATTTGAATGGTACCCGGTGGTAAAACTGGGGCTTTCTTTCGGCTTTCTTAACGCCAAATAATCATCTAAAAAGCAGTTCTATGAAACGTTGGTTTACACTTTTCTCATTACTTTTTGCATTGGTTTGGTCGGGTTGTGATTTCGATCCGATTACAAGCGCTGTTGACGATTTTAACATCGTTGTGGAGTTGGAAGATATAAATACCGGCTTCTCTTTAGGGGTTTTTGATTCTGAAACGAAGGCTATTCTGGATCAAAATGTATCAATAAAATTCGATTCACTTAGCGCATTACGAACCATAGATATCTTCTCTGATCCGATATCTGAGGAAATATTTGATGGAGGGTTCATAAGTGTCGGACTAAGGAATGAATTTGATCCTTCGAGTGAATCTCCGATTACTATTGGGGGAACCATTCGTGTTGATGGTTATCTTGACAAAGACTTTAGCGTTACATTAACAGATACAGGGGCTACAAGTTTTAATATAGATTTGATTAGCCTGGATAATCTCTCGGGTTCTTATGGCAAGACTTCCATCCAAGCGCCCTTGGATGAATTTGGAAACCCGGACCAAATTCCGTTTCCATTTGATACCCTGACCGGGCAGCCAAATCCGTTATTTAAAAGTAGCAGCGCCAACTTTTTTGAGCTTACTTTTGCTCCAAAATTAGTACTACATCCTGATATTAGTCCTGATGACATAAAATGGACATTGGATAACGAACAGTCATTCACCGGTTTACCCGCCGAATATTCCATCGTAGCCTACCGATGGAATCCTGATACCCCGGAATTCAATGAGGGAAATTATTCTTACACTAGGGAATCATGCATAGAGGCTTTCTCATTCGACTTACGTGAACTTGACAGATTGTGCAGTGAAGCAACTAGCACATTAATTCCTGGAGAAAGAGGTTTAGCGAGAAGAATCTTTCGAATCATCGATTTACAGGTACGAGGTGTGAATACTCAACTCTCTACTATAAAAGGTTTTGAATATATCGGAAATAAAGAAATCGAAAAAGTATTTAGCGGAGCCGAACCTATTGCGATTTTAAAAGCAATGATATTTAACCCCACAAGAGATGAAAATTGGCATACGAGCGTACTTTCCAGTACAAATGAATCTCTCTATCTAACCGGAAAGGGTTGGAACGAAGAAGAAGCGCGTAACAAAGAGTTAAAGTATACCTATAAAATGGAGCCGCAATCAGTGGCTGCGCTCGCATGGGCCTCTGAATTCTCGACAGCAGTAGATGATAGTAGTTTGGTCGTTAGCAACAATATTTACCTTCCCTATACATCAACTAATTTCGGACTGCCTAGCACAACCGGCTTGGTAAACCCATATCTCTTCGCCGAAGGTGATCTGGTGAGTAATGTGTATATGGGCTATGAACTGGCTTTTTGGGATGGAAGAAACGGTACATTCGGCGGGCAAACTGATCATTACCCTTCTATGTATTACCATACTTCTACGATTTCAACGGTGGTAGATTCATGGAGTCCGTATACTTTTGTTGTTGAAGGTTATTCTACTTTAGAATCAAAAAATATATCAGTACGGGCTGACGGTACAACCTGGTCTCCTTCCGGTATACTCAATCCGGACGAGTCGGGTGAATATCCAGTTGGAAATACTTTCGCCTACAATAGGCTACCAGATAGTCCTGTAAATGTTACCGTAAACCTCGGGCATACTACATTCACCCAGTATGTTGATTTGAGAGATCAGTCCGGAACAATTACTCTTACTCCCCCTACCGCTCCTTCCAATCTGATAACAGCAGAAGTTACTGCCAACATAAGTTGTAAAAGTAGTGGCTCTAAAGAATTGAACATTAGCGGATTTCCAATAAATAATATCGCCATTCGATATACTGAACAGGGAGCAACGCAGAATTACCCACAAGTTGGAAGAATTTTAGGCACCAATTATAATGAGAATACCCAGGTATTGGAGAGTGTAAGAATGCAATTTCCCGGTGTGGAAATCGGTAAAACCTATGATTTCATTTTTTCCGTGGATGCCTTTTCAGAAACAAGCACACAAACCATTGATGGGGAGGACTTTGAAATCGAAGTAGAGGTACGAGATTCCTACTGTCAGGATAAATAGTTTAATGATCTTAATTAATTAAGCATCAAAGCCCCTTCGTTGAACTGCAGGGGCTTTTTTATTTCAATCTACAAACGGCGCATTTTGGACTGCGTATTTCAACAATGCATGGGTACCATTCAAACCCAATTTTTTGCACACGTTATTCCGGTGATTCTGGATGGTTTTAATACTCACCCCCAGCTCGTCCGCGATCTCTTGATTAGTATTCATTTTTGCGAGGAGATTCAGCACAGCAGACTCCGTAGGAGTTAGCTTATTTTCCCCCTCTAATTGCCCCTGCATCTTCTTTTTTTGGTTTCGCTGAATAATCAATTCCGAAATAGACGGACTTATATAATGACCGCCGTCCAACACCTTTTTTACACAGGTTTGAATTTCTGTAACTGTATTCTCTTTGGTTAAATATCCTTTTACACCAAGATCAATCGCTTTATTGAACAATGATTCCTGCTTGTACATGGTCAGAATCACTACATTTAATTCCGGGTTTTTGCCCAACAATTTTTTGGCTACATCAAAACCGTTCATTTTCGGCATTTCGAAATCCAGCACGAGAATATCATAGCTCTTTTGCTCAAAAAGAGTCAGCGCCTGCTCCCCATCTTCAGCTTCATCTACCTGGTACTCCAGGTTAGACTCCAGCACTTTTTTAATGCCCTCCCGAATCAGGGCGTGATCGTCTGCAACTAGAATGTTGATGCTTGAACTCATGACTTATCAAAGGGGATTTTAAATCTAACAATTGTTCCTGAGGGTGTATTCGGAGAAACTGACATCTCCCCTCCTAATGATTTCATCCTTTCCTGCATTCCGTTAAACCCCATTCCTTTTGACTCTTTTATACGTTTTAGGTCGAGTCCTTTTCCATTATCCATAATTACTGCATGAATTTCATCGTTCTTTATACTAACGTTAATCGATGCGCTGGAAGCACCGGAATGTACTTCAATGTTCTTGCTCGACTCTTGAATCACCCTGAACAGGTTGATCTCTTTTTCCTGGGGGATTGCATGGTCAATCTCATCCACTTCAAGCTCCCAGTCAATATCCGAGGTTTCCTGAATCTCGCTAAATAATGACACAATGGCCTCTCTTAATCCAAGTTTTTCCAACAAAACGGGCCTTAAGTTATGGGCTATTTTCCGAACGTCAGAAATGGAAAGCTGTGCAGACTCTTTTATCTGGTTCAATTGTTCTGCTACTTCAGTTACATCCTCCTTTAATTGATGCGCAATTTCCGCCCGGTTTTTAATAACCAGGATTTGCTGACCAAGTCCGTCATGAAGCTCAGAAGCTATTCTTCTGCGTTCATTTTCCTGGGATTCAATCAATTGCTGAGAAAACCTCCGCTGCTTCTCGTTCTCTTTTTTCAATTGCTGCACCCTGAAATAGTACACCCCGACTCCTCCGAAAATAACGACAACAACAACCAGCGAATAGAACCAGGTAGTTAACCAAAAAGGGGGAACTATGGTCAGATTGAATGAATCCCCTGTTTCATTCCAAACACCATCATTATTGCTTGCAATCACTTTAAAAACATAATTGCCAGGAGGAATTTTTGAATACAACGCTTGCCTTCGATTGCCCACCTCAATCCAATCCTCATTCAGGTTTTCAAGCTTATACCTGAAATGTACCTTTTCGGGATCGGTGAAGCTTACTGCGGTAAAATCGATTTCCAAAAAAGGGGTATCGTAAGGCAGAGAGACAGTCTCTTCGAAAAAGACCTGGCCATCTGGAGTTCGAAGATTAGTAACGTATACCGGAGGGGGAATCTCATTTTTTGAAATCTTACGAGTAGCCACTTTCGCCACCCCTGCAACGGTAGGAAAATAGATATTCATATCATCATCTACGATCGCATTGGGTTGAAACCCACCATTTGTCTCAGAGGAATTCATCCCGTCTTTCACTCCATATGAATAGACATTCAATTCTTCTAAATCACCTTCTATATATCGATTCAAATCCTTTCGTAATACTCTGGATATTCCCCGATTACTTCCCATCCAGAAATTCCCTGTTTCATCTTCAACAATGTGAGATATGATGTTATCAAATAATCCATCATTTATCGTTAATTGAACAATCGAATTCTCACTAATTCTGAAGAGGCCATTCCCGTAGGTGCCAACCCATAGTATTCCATCTTCATCTTCATATATGGCTCGCACAAATGGTTGTTCAACTAACTCAAAATCGGTGGTATTGAGCAGCTCGATTTCTTCTACTTGTTCATTTAAAATTTTATATAACCCAGCCGAACCAACCCATATTGTTCCTTTATCATCCTCAAAAATGGCCCTCACAGGATTTTGGTACAAACCGTTCTTAGCCGAAAAATGTGTAAATGTACTGTTATCGTACTTATAGACTCCTCGTTCTGTACCTATCCAAATATTTTCTCCTGAATCTTCAAACAAAGCCAATACTGAGACACCGGTAAACCCATTTTCTTCAGTAAAATACTTCCCGGGTTTATTTAGAGACTCCGTCAGATAAAGTCCCCTGTTTCCAATCCATATCCTGGATTTGGAGTCTTCGAATACACTCCAATTACAACTACTCTGCACGTATTCATGAGCCTCAGGATGTGAAGCTTGCTCACCATTCCATTCAAAAACTCCTCCACAGTTTGTTGAAAAGAGCATGTTCCCATTTCGCAGATTTGCAAGGCTTAGCATTATTTCGTTTTCAAGGCCCTGTTCTTTATCTATCATTGTTATCACTTTCTCTCTCAAACGAAATAACCCTTTCGCCGAAGTACCAATCCAGTAATTTCCCTCATTATCTACAAGCACTGATTTAAGTTGGGTATCATCTGGAAAATACTTTTTGGGAAACTCTCTAAAACCTGTGCCATCCCAATAAGCTATGTTATTAAAGAGCTCAGCAAACACCCTGTTATCAGAGAAGAGTTCTAAGCCCAAGAGAAACCTACTTGGTAAACCATTATCTGTGGTAAAACGCTCTATCTCATTTTCTTTGATATATATAATCCCGTTGCCATAGGTGCCGTACAGATAACTCCCCGAGTTTTTAGGGAACTCGTAGATATGATTAATCAAGTTTCCATAGGTAGCCACAGCATCATTATCTGCCAGAATTACCGAATCTCCTAACGTCTTATATATCTTATCTCCTCCGGGCAGCCAGATTCCTGATGTGTCCTGCAAGGCTTTACTCAACAAATCCTGGTCAAAAGAAGGCTCTACTATTTCAAATCCATGTCCTGAGAATCTGAATATCTTTTCAAACGCAGAATACCATAATCGTCCTTCTCGATCGTGGTAAAGATCAATAGAGGTGCCCGTGGTAACATCAAAAGTATAGGTTGAGATTTCTCCCTCTTTAAATCTCATTATGAGTGGACGTTGGTTTTCCGAAAACAACCATATCCCCCCTTCATGATCTTCAAATAGCTTAATAATACGGTCGGAAATCATTCCTTCAGTATTGAATCGGTTATATGTAGTAAAAGTTTGACCATCAAACCTCACCAGTCCTCCGAATGTGGCTAACCAGATATATCCATCGCTGGTTTGGATGATGTCATTCACCGAGCTTTGAGGTAATCCCTCTTCCATCCCAAATTGAGTAACAACAAAGTCATTTGGAATCTGAAATTGTTGAGCCTGAAGTGGTATTCCCCCCATAACCAAACAACCAACAAGAAGTATGTGAACCAGTCCTTTTTTCATGCTGAATGAGCTGCACGAAAATAGTATCAGACTACTCAAAATCAAATAACGCTATTTCTACCCGGATTTTTGCCTTGTTTGCACATTGCATTACTTGCTGATTCTATTAATTTTAAACAAGTATAAATCTTCGGTTCATAAAACTTTCATAATCAGGTACTACAATGTTTTAGGAATGAACATTAATAGGGACTGATATGAGGACGCGTATTTTTAGAACGATGGATGGCAATGAAGCAGCTGCCCACATTGCCTTTAAAACCAACGAAGTCATTGCCATTTACCCAATTACACCTGCTTCTCCCATGGGAGAATGGGCTGATGCCTGGAGTGTTCAAAAGCAAAAAAATATCTGGGGAGATGTACCAAAAATCGTGGAGATGCAAAGCGAAGGCGGTGCTGCCGGTGCTGTTCACGGTTCTCTCCAGGCCGGAGCTTTAACAACTACTTTCACGGCCAGCCAGGGGTTGTTATTGATGTTACCCAACATGTTCAAAATCGCTGGTGAACTCACTCCTTCTGTCTTTCATATCGCAGCGCGATCAGTCGCTACCCAGGCACTTTCCATTTTTGGAGATCACACCGATGTAATGAGTGTCCGGCAAACCGGTTGGGGATTTTTGTTTGCCAATAATGTTCAGGAAGCAATGGATTTTGCCCTGATTTCCCAGGCAGCCACCCTCGAATCCAGGATTCCTTTTCTTCATATTTTTGATGGGTTCCGCACTTCCCATGAGATCTCGAAAATTGAACTCATTCCCGATGAAGTCATTTCGGAATTAATTAATGATCAACTGGTCCATGCACACAGAGAACGGGGAATGAATCCGAATAACCCGTTCATTCGCGGGACGGCTCAAAACCCCGATGTATTCTTCCAGGGGCGGGAATCAACCAATCCATTTTACCGGGCTACCCCGGAAATCGTGGATAAAGTAATGCGCCAATTTGAGGAACTTACAGGTCGATCCTATCAACTTTTTGATTATAGCGGTGCTCCTGATGCAGAAAAAGTGATCATTTTGATGGGTTCAGGTGCAGACACCGTAGAGGAAACAGTGAGATACCTGAATGATCAGGGAGAAAAAGTGGGTGTGTTAAAAGTCCGCTTATTCCGTCCATTTTCACTTAATCACTTCATTGATGCATTACCGGATTCGGTAAAACACATCGCTGTTCTCGACCGAACGAAAGAACCCGGAAGTATGGGCGAACCTCTGTACCAGGATGTAATCGCTGCTATGAATGAAGATCGATTCAGCGACAATCCCAAATTCTCACCTCTCGTTAAAATGATTGGTGGGCGCTACGGGCTTTCCTCCAAGGAATTTACTCCTGCCATGGTAAAAGCCATTTTTGAGGAACTGGATAAAACCCATCCAAAAAATCATTTCACAATCGGCATTAACGACGATGTTACCCACACATCCCTGGAATATAATCCTGCATTCGATATCGAGGACGAGGCTACTACAAGAGCTGTTTTCTGGGGATTAGGATCAGATGGAACCGTCGGAGCTAATAAGAACTCCATCAAAATAATTGGCGAAGAAACCGATCTGAATGCCCAGGGATATTTTGTGTATGATTCCAAAAAATCTGGCGCCCGGACCATTTCTCACCTTCGGTTTGGTCCAAGTAATTTGCAACGTCCATATCTCATTTCGAATGCAAACTTTGTGGGAGTTCATCAATTCGGGTTCCTTGAGCGTTTTGATACCCTAAGTACGGCGGCTGAAGGAGCCACGATACTTCTGAACAGTCCGTTTTCGTCAGACGAGGTTTGGGATAATATTCCCACTTCTGTGCGGAAGCAGATCCAGGATAAGAAGCTGAAATTATTTGTTGTGGATGCCTATAAAGTCGCGAAAGAAGCAAATCTGGGAATCCGGATAAATACCGTTATGCAGACTTGTTTCTTTGCGATTTCAGGCGTACTCCCCAAAGAGCAGGCTATTGTAAAGATCAAAGAGTACATCGAAAAAACCTATGGGAAACGTGGAAAAGCGGTCGTTCAAATGAACTTCAATGCTGTAGATATTTCTCTGGATCATTTGCATGAAGTCGAAATTCCTGAGACTAAAACCGCGGTAATTCCAACCAGCGCTTCTGCACTCAGTGAATCACCGGAGTTTGTACAAAAAGTGATTGCGGAGATCATTAATGGACAAGGAGATGAACTACCTGTAAGTGCCCTACCGTGTGACGGAACCTATCCAAGCGGAACTACCAAATGGGAGAAACGGGACATCGCCATGGAAATCCCGGTTTGGGATCCTGATATCTGTATTCAATGTGGAAAATGCGTGATGGCATGTCCGCACTCTGTGATTCGGGCGAAGGTAGCCGAGCCGGAATTATTTGATAACGCCCCCGAAGGTTTCCAACACACCAAAGCAAAGTTCAAAGAATTAAAGGGCTACGAATATACACTGCAGGTTTCCGCGGATGATTGTACGGGATGTACGCTATGCGTGGAAGTATGCCCGGTTAAGAATAAAAGTAATGTGAGTCTGAAGGCAATCAATATGCGACCGAAAGCGGAAGTGAAAGAACAAGCCAATCGGGATTGGAATTTCTTTGTTGATTTGCCCAGCATCAATATTACTGATCAACCGGAAATTGCCTTCAATAAAACAAAGGAGACTCAGCTTCTTGATCCATACTTTGAGTTTTCTGGTGCCTGTGCGGGTTGCGGTGAAACTCCTTACCTGAGCTTGCTAACCCGTCTGTTTGGGGATCGGATGGTGGTTGCAAATGCTACCGGGTGTTCGTCCATTTATGGGGGAAACCTGCCAACCACTCCCTGGACTACAGATTCAAACGGATGCGGGCCTGCCTGGAACAATTCCCTGTTCGAGGATAATGCAGAATTTGGTCTGGGAATGAGGCTGGCCATCGATAAACAATGGGAAATCGCCAAAGACCTGCTTTGGAAAAGCCGGGGAGGTGCCCTTCCCGAACAATTGGTAGATGACCTTATTCAGGCAGATCAAAGCAATCCGGATGGAGTCAACAAGCAGAAGAAACGAGTCGAAGAGTTGGAAAAAAGGCTCAATACCAAAGCAGATCCTGTTTCACGCCGACTTCGAAACTACACCAAAGATCTGATCAAGAAATCAGTTTGGATTATCGGAGGAGACGGCTGGGCGTATGATATCGGTTTTGGAGGCCTCGATCATGTGATTGCGTCCGGTAAAAACGTCAACATCCTGGTAATGGATACCGAGGTGTATTCGAATACGGGTGGTCAGGCTTCAAAAGCAACCGGGTTAGGAGCCATCGCCAAGTTTGCTGCAGGAGGAAAACCTACTCCGAAAAAGAACCTTGGTAAAATCGCGATGGATTACGGCTATGTGTATGTCGCCCAGGTTGCCATGGGAGCCAATGAAAACCAGCTGATAAAAGCATTCCAGGAAGCCGAAGCGTATGACGGACCATCCCTCGTAATTGCTTACAGCCACTGTATTGCACACGGTATCGACATGTCGAAGGGATTGCATCAGCAAAAACTTGCAAATGAAACCGGGTACTGGCCGGTATATCGTTTTGATCCAAGGTTAAAAGAAGAAGGGAAAAATCCATTTCAACTGGATTCTAAACCTCCCAAAAAACCTCTTCGGGATTACATCTATAATGAACAACGGTATCGGCTGTTGACCCAGACCAACCCCCGGAAAGCGAGAGAATATGAGCAGCTTTCACAGGAACTAATTCGCGATAACTGGAGAGATATGGAAGAGCTCTCGAAAGAACCGGAACACCAGGAAGCTAAAACTTCAAATTAACCAGGAGCTGTAATGAACTTATCTACCCGATATTTAGGATTGAATCTAGCCCATCCGCTGGTGGCTTCTGCCTCACCGCTCACCAAGAGTTACGAGGGAATTATGAACCTTGCTGAAGCCGGGCCTTCTGCCATTGTGATGCATTCTTTGTTCGAAGAACAGATCGATGCTACGAGCCTGGAAATGGATCATTTTATGAGTCATGGGGCGGAAAGCTTTGGAGAAGCTCTCTCCTATTTTCCTGAGGTTGAATCATACGAAGTAGGTCCCGATTTATACCTGGAACTCATCCACAGGGCAAAGTTAAATACGGATGTACCCATCATTGGAAGCTTGAATGGTTCATCGCGTGGTGGCTGGGTTCAGTTTGCCAAATTGATTGAAGAAGCCGGAGCCGATGCCCTGGAATTGAATATTTATTACATCAATACTGATCCGGAGCAAAGCGGACAGGAAGTGGAAGGCAGGTACCTGGATGTGGTACGAAGTGTGGTAGATAGTGTGGAGATTCCGGTAGCCGTAAAATTGTCTCCCTTCTTATCCTCGCCACCTAATATGTGCATGCGAATGGCTAATCTGGGAGCAAAAGGATTTGTGTTGTTTAACCGGTTTTATCAGCCGGACCTGGATATCGAGGAACTGGAAATTGTACATGACCTGAAGTTAAGTACGTCCAGCTCCTTGAGACTCCCACTTCGATGGATTGCCATGATGTACTCCCGTGTTCATGCTGATTTTGCCTTGTCCAGTGGGGTTCACTCAGGCCGGGATGTAATCAAAGCTATGATGGCTGGTGCCGATGTAGCCATGATGACAGCCGAAGTTCTGAAGCGTGGGGTTCAACGGTTTGGACAAATCAAAGAAGAAATCACGCGGTGGATGGAAGACCGTGAATATGAATCCATTGCACAAATGCGCGGTAGTTTAAGCCAGCGTAATTCGCCTGATCCCAGTGCTTACGTACGAGCCAATTATATGAAGGTGCTTAATTCGATTAAGCAGGATCCTACCGGAAAAATTATCTAGATTTATTCATTCCTTAGCGCATTCACTGGCCTTGAAACCGCGGAACGAACGGCTTGAAATCCAATGGTTAAAAAAGAGATAACCAGGATCATAGATCCGGCAGAAAGGTACATCCACAAGGCAATTTCGGTTTTATAAGCGAACGAACTGAGCCATCTGTTCATTACAAAATGGACAGTTGGCACTGCAACCAGAAATGCGATCCCGATCAATCGTAGAAAGCTCCAGGAAACCAACATCAGAATACTTTGTACTGAAGCTCCCAGAACCTTGCGAACTCCAATTTCTTTGGTACGCTGATTGATCATGAATGTGGAAAGTCCGAATAACCCAAGGCAGGCGATCAAAATTGCTACCAGAGAAAAATATCCGAAAACCTGACTCATCTGATCTTCCGAACTGTATAATTGATTAAATTCATCGCTTAAAAAGGTGTATTCAAAAATGGTAGATGGAGCTAATTCAGTAATTGTAGCTTCAAGATCACCAAGCACTTCAGGTAGATTCCCACCTTGAGTTCGTACAAATAAATAATTACCAAATCTCGGAAGCAACGGAATCACTAGTGGTTCGATCGAAGTGTGCAACGACATATAATTAAAGTTCTCCACTACCCCTACGATCGGACCTGAATAATTTCCCCAGTGAAGAACATGACCAATTGGTTCATTTAATCCTAACTCGGCAACAGCCGCTTCATTGATAATCCAGGCATTTGTATCAGTAGGAGCTTGTTTGGAGAAATTTCTTCCAGCTGTCAAATTAAACCCCATAGTGGGGATATAATCATGGTCGGTACCTTCGTCAGCAATACGAATTGAGACTTCTTCCTGCTCCGATCTTCCATCCGGAATTACACTTTCAACACTGTATCGTTTCCCGGGATAATCTCCCGCAACAGATACACTCAAAATATTCGGATTTCGGAGCAATTCTTGTTTTATCGTTTCAGGGTTTTCCCATACTACCCGCTCAAATTCTCCGTAAAGTGGAACATTGATCACTCCTTCTTTGTCAAAACCCATTTGTTCAGATCTTAAAAAATTCAGCTGGCTATACACCACAATCGAACCGATGATCAGGAACAACGAAATTGCAAATTGGAACACCACTAACCCTTTCCTGAGAAATACACTGTTTGTACTATTTGGGGTAATACCTTTTAAAACTGTAACCGGTTTAAACCCTGACATGTAGATCGCCGGATAAATCCCAGAAATAAATCCGGAGAGAATTGTGATACCAAGAAAACCCCATATCAATTGTTGGTTAAAAAGAATCTCAGAGCTAAAATTCTTTCCGGTGATCATGCTTAAATAGGGAAGTAAAAGAAGGGCCAAACCATAGGCAAAAATCAGAGAAGTCAAGCTCAAAATGACAGACTCCCCCAAAAACTGAATAGCCAGTTGTTTCCTTCCAGCTCCAAGCGTTTTACGAATGCCAATCTCCCGCATACGATTGTTTGCCCTTGCTGTTGTCAGGTTTATGAAATTCGAGCACGCAATCAGCAATACGAAAATAGCAATCACAGAAAAAATATATACATAGCGAACATCACTATTTGCTATGTATTCTTTTTCCAGATTTGAGTTCAGATGAATATCCCTAAGTGGTTGCAAATACAATGTAGCCATTTCGGAAGGACTTTGATCGCCATCCGCCAGCTGCGCAAAAAAACGATCAACAAATTCAGGAAATTTAGCCTCCAGTTCATCAGGATTCGCTGATTCACTCAAAAGTACATATTCGTACATTCCTGCCCAGGTAATCGAGTCATCAGGATTCCAATTTGGTCCTGATGTAACCTCGTAAAAGGTGCTCATCGAGACCAGATAATTGAATGGGAAGTGAGTATTCGTTGGCATTTTCTCCAATACCCCGGTTACGGTAAAGTAAATATTCCCCCAATCCACCATGTGAATATCCTTACCAATTGGGTTTTCATCTCCAAAAAGTGCACGTGCCATCTCTTCCGAAATCACTACATTTCCAGGCTCAATTAATGCTGTAACCGGATTTCCGTGCTTAAGTGGGAAAGTAAATACCTCAAAAAATGTGGAATCGGTATAGACTCCTTCAGTTGCCTTGAAAAATTCATTTTCATATCTCAGCATATTGAAATTTCCGCCTATCGGATATAATCGAGCTGTCTCTTCCACCTCTGAAAAAGAATCTTTGATAGCTTCAGCAATGGGTGGACCGATAGCAGCCCAGTGTTTCATACTCCCAATTTCGTACTTCAACGTCATTCGATGAATCCTATCCCCATGCTCATGAAATCGATCGTAACTCAATTCATCATTGATAAAAAGAATAATTAACAGGCATGTAGTAATCCCAATGGTGAGTCCGACCAGATTCAGCGACGTATAAAATTTATTCTTTGAAATATTTCTACGGAGCGTTTTGATATAATTCTGAACCATCATTGGCATCCATTTCGATTGCTGCCATGATGGTTTCCGAGGTATTATCTTTGGGCTTCGAACTTTGTAAACATCTTCCCCGACCTGATCGATTTTACCAAAGCGTTTGACTGCCTTTTCGAATGCTAATTCCTCTTCTTCCCCTTCTTCAATAAATTTCTCGATGAGAGATCGAAGATGTGATTCCATTTCAATGATATCACTCTTCTCAAAAGAAGGATTCTTACGAAGATTCTTGCTCCACGCTTCTATTTTGTTTTCCATATCCGCCATTTTCTCTCCGATTTATGATTAAGGTCAGGAAACTGATGGTTTCATATTCCATACTGTTTGAAGCACTTCATTCACATTTATCCAATGGGCTTTTTCCTGTACCAATTCTTCTTGCCCTTTTTTGGTAATGGAATAATATTTCCGCGGACGAGCTCCCTCTTCCATTCTCCAACTTGATTGTACCAGTCCGTCTTTCTCCAATTTGTACAACACTGGATAGAGCATTCCATCCGACCACTCTAACACACCTCCAGAAAGGTCTGCCACCCGTTGAATTATTTCATATCCATAGCTCTCTCCCCAGCTTAAAATGGTGAGAAGTAAAGGTTTTGATGAAGCTGCAACCAACGATTTCGAAATCATTCTGTATACATTTTGTTAATGATACTTTTTATTCAAAGTATATAGAACTTCTAAGTAAATCAAGATTCAAATTTTGAACAGTACCAGGTCTAGATCAAAAAAGGAGCAGAGGCTTTAAGAGTTATTTTGAAAGTCTTCTTCGATTTCATCAAATCCTATCAAATCAGCTATAGTTTCTCAGTTGATACCCCAATAATTCAATTAATAAGAGCCATTCTAATTGATTTATAATGAATTAAAGTCAATATTTTGAGCCATCATCCTAGTTATCAGAGGTATAAGAATGGAAAAATTGACGCGTAAGTTTTTTTTGAAATACCTGGGGCTTTTTGGTTCGGCATTTTTAGTTGGGAGAAAAGCACTTACCTCATTTTTCGCACTTCCCGAGAACAAACCTATCGAACTCTTAGAGGTTAATGAAGGCGAAGATATTTTTGAGTATATCCGGCGAACTCACGGAGACTTTGATCTCACAGCCTATCGACAGATTATTGGATCGGCAAATCCCTTCAAAGAGGGAGATGAAACACTGGGAGTAGCTGCCAAGAACGAAGCTTCCCGGGAAAATGCCCGGCTGCTTCTCTCCAATACCAGGATAAAAGATCTCGATAACACCACAGTTTTTGATGATGCACTGTATGAGCTCATAGTATATAGTACCGATAGTAAAGCGCAGCAGGAAATCGGGGATATGACGATGGGAGAACTCAAATCCTTCGTTCTCAGCAAGCCCGAAGAAGAAATTAAGGCCATTATGCCCGGGCTTTCCAGTGATATCATCGGGTGCCTGGTTAAGCTGATGAATAATGAAGAACTCATCCGGGTTGGCCAAAAAGTGTTTAATCCGCTTCCCGGAAGTGATATTGGAAGTAAAGGATATATGAGTGCCCGCGTTCAACCCAATTCCCCGACAGACAACATCGATGATATCATCTGGCAGGTGTTTTGCGCATGGTCGTATGGAGTGGGAGATTTAGTGCTGGGAACCAACCCGGTTTCGAGTGAACCGGAATCTGTTGCGGCTATTGAAAAGGCTTTACACGATCTGATCCTTACTTTTGAACTCGGGGATGTGCTGCCGAATTGTGTGCTATCTCATATCGATATACAGGCCGAAGTGGAAAGCTTCCAGCCGGGCACAACCGGAATCTGGTTTCAGAGCCTCGCCGGTACTGTAAAAGCCAATCAGACCTTTGATGTGACCATTGAAAAAATGATTAATTATGCGGATCAAAGGAACGGCAAATATGGAATGTATTTTGAAACCGGCCAGGGAGCTGATTTTACCAATGGTCATGGTGAAGGCTTTGACATGGTGTTGCATGAATCCAGGAAATATGGATTCGCACGCGCACTGAAGCTCAGAATGGCAAAAGGGAAAACCGAGGAAAATATCCCCTGGGTTCATTTAAATGATGTAGCCGGGTTTATAGGCCCCGAGGTGTTCAAAACGAGAGAACAGTTAGTTCGAACCTGCCTCGAAGATACGGTGATGGGTAAACTCCATGGATTACCGATCGGGCTTGATATCTGTTCAACCTTGCACATGGACGTGACCCTTGATGACCTGGACTGGTGCATCAACGAAATTATGCCTGCAAACCCAGCTTACCTGATGGCCCTGCCTACAAAAAATGATCCTATGCTAAGCTACCTTACCACCGCATTCAATAATCACGTTAATATCAGGGAGAAGTTTGGATACAAAGTAAATGATGCCATGTGGGAGTTCTTTAAGAAGCTCGGAATCATTGATCGCAATAATCAGCCCACCGACCATTTTGGAGATCCGGTATGGGTGTACTATCAGTTCAGAAAAGCAAAAGGCGATCAAAGATCAAAAGATGAGATTTATGCAGAGGGAAGAAAAATTATCGGGGAAGTGAATGACCGGGGAGTATTTATTGCGGAAGGTTACGGGGAAAATATCTGGGATTTACCCCCTGATCTTGATAAAAAAGTACATGCACTGTATGAAGATGCAAAGGTGAGCATCTGGACAGAAATGTCACCCGCTTTTGTAGCTGCTATCCCCAATAAACTCCCGATTAAAACAAACTCCGTTGATCGGGTGGATTATGTGTATCATCCTGAATCAGGGGAAGAACTGAGTTACGAAGCGAAAGAAGAACTCAACCGACTTAAAAGAAACTGGAAACAAGAAATACCGGACGTTCAAATCCTGATATCGGACGGCTTAAATGCCCGGGCATTAATGGATCGCGCCCATTTAAATCCTTACCTGGATGAACTAGAGAAATCCCTGGATGAAAAAGGTTTTACAGTATCCAAAGAACGCATTGTTATTACAAGCGGCAGGGTACGCACAGGATACCAATGCGGGGAGACTCTTTTTGGGTCCCGGGAAATGGAATCCAGCCAGGCTAAGGGAATCATTCATATTATCGGGGAGAGACCGGGGTCCGGGCATCATAACTTCTCCGCTTATCTCACAGCAACTTCTGTTACTACCTGGAGCGAACCAGGTAAGGTTGATCACGATATTTCCCGGGTGGTTTCCGGAATTTCTGATACCGCACTGGATCCACGATTGGCGGCACAACAGACTGTTGAGATTTTTACCGAGCTTTTTGAAGAGGGGTAAAATCACATATGAGTCATCCCTATCTTTCTGCTGTCACCCTGAGCAGGAAAAATCTTAGTGAAACCTATTTTCAGAACGCGAAGGGTATCAAAGTATGAGCCATATCCGTGCTTGATATCCCTCGCGATACCATCCTAAGCCTAATACAACCTCGGGCGCTCGGGATGACAGCTAATAGTTAGCTTCTTGTCCATCTCAACATCATTCAGGATGACGATAGGAAACAGAACAAAAGCACGAATACTATTCGTACTTCTGATTTCTTATCCGTCTTATCAATGGTTTTTCTTAAGTAATCCCAGACAGTTAATTCTAATTTTTTCTAAAGTATAGTCGTCTCAAAGCCGGGTGCTTCCTGCAACAGCTTTGGCAAGCTTTTTTTGTTTTTCCTTTAACTGAAACGGTTACCAGGGAAACTATAAAATCTCCAACCATTCTTGGCTTACCTTCTTCCGCTCCGCAATAATCACATTTTTTTATATCCTGCGCTTCCTGCTCGCTGGTATGCATTCCCGTTTCTGTACAGGCTACCATCATTAGCTTCCTCCTTACTTCTTTCTATTACAATGAAACCTTGGAGAATTTAGAAGCTTATCGTATGAGTAATTATGACATAACTCCCAATAACTAGAACATTTTACCCAAGAAGCATTCTCACCGGGGTAAACGAAGAGAAGAGAAACCCGATTCTATCATGAACCGGGTGAAAAGAAATGTCTATAATCCGAATACCCGGTTTACATTAAAACCGATACGGAAATCCCGGGCAAAGAAGTCATCTGTTGTACGAGCTAACAAATGCTGCTCTGTAAACCAGTTTCCATTCATGATGAACATTTGAAACACATGTCCCCCGGTATCAATTTGCCAGGAAATCGCTAACGGATTTTGTAGCCCCTCCGTTTTGTCTCCAACTAAAGAGAAATATTCGAATGAGAAGGAGTGTTTTAAACTTACCCGATACTCTCCTCCAAAACCTAGCCCATAGTGTGTGTGCTCAGGGTTTTGGTCAGCAGTTTCGATCACAACCGTATTAAAGTGAGAGATCATTGGAGTTACCTGGAAACTGAATGAATCACTAAATCGTCGGGCTACTGCTATGGAGCCAAACATGTTTAGGCGATCCTGAAAACTTGGATCAAACCTTCTTTCTTCCTGGGTATTAATCCCCAAATCGCCTTTGATGGAAACCTCAACAGGTGTTTTGTCGGATTTCATTTGTTGCAGCAGGGTGTATTTAAATCGCAGATCAACATTGTCTTCCCGGCTCGTTCTGCCAATTCCCACCGATAGACGATCTGTGATTCCGTAATCTATTCCCAAACGAACAGCAGCCCCTTGATCCAATCCCCAGAACTCTTCAATTCCGGTGCTAACCAGCCCAAAATTGTGCATAATGGTGCTGTTCATGTTATTCTTCTGGAGGTTTGAGGTTGTTGCCATGCTTATGAGAGACATGGTCAGAAACACCTCCACAGGCTCGTCAACAACGGTTCGCCGACGTTCCATTTGAGAGAATACATCTTGTGTAAAGAACAGCATAATCAGCAAAAGAACGGCTGAATTCCTCATAATCACTCCTTAATAATTAACAGGGCATTGATCTCAATTTCCTGCTGTTGGTCTACTTTGATGAATAGTAGTTTCGGTGGTTCTATTTCATAGTCTTCCAACTCCAAAATCCACGCAGCTGTTAATCTCATTTGTTCTCCTTCGGGGGTAAGCTGTCCCTGAATCTGAACATTCTGTTCTTTGCCATGAATCTTAAATACCCCTTCTACTTCCACATCCTGTGGTTGGTTAAGGTTTGGATCGAAGTCGCCAATAAGTTGTCCAAAGAATTCCCCAAATGGATATTTATCTGTTTCCAGGGTCAACCGCATATCTTTATCGCGCTTTCCATTTCCGGTATCCAGGGTCTCTAAATCCAGGTAAAAATCAACGGTGCCTTCATCCAGGTTGATGAGCCCCGTTAAATTACTAGAAGAACCCGAAAACGTATGTAACGGGACTTTCGAGTGGAAAATAGCCGTACCAGTCTCGGTATAGTAGCTTTGTGAAAAAGCAGTTTCGTTTAGTATAACCAGTGTAAGGATCAGCAATAAACTTCTCATGAGAACCCCTTAATTATTAGCCGCACCTTCATTAATCCAGGTGCGAATGGTTTGAATTTCTGTAGTTGTAAGTGTCCCTCCTATGGGCATTCTTGTACCATGTTGAGGATTTGGCTCAATTTTGTCTACCAATCCACTTGCATCTGCATCGCCCGCTACAACTACATTGTTTCCGTAGTTCGTACCTACGCTGCTCATCAGAGCCGAAAAGGAAGTAAGACGCACATTCCCACTTGAACCGTGACAGCTCGTACAATTACTATTAAATATCGGCTGTACATCGCTTTGATAGCTAATTGCTTCAGTGGGTTCATTTCCATTGTTATCGTCATCTGGTGCTGCGACCAGGTTTTCCGTGTTTTCTGAACATGCCATCCCAATAACTACCAAGAACAGCATTATAGATAAGCTTGGTTTCTTCATTCTGTTAAGCATTTTTTTTGAGTGAGATTTTTCTTTCTGCAAAAATGATAACTGGTTTAGAATGAAAACCGTTAGGATAAATCCGGCAAATGATGGGTCATTTCCGACAAAAAAAGGTGGGTTGAAGCCCGATAACTAGCACAAAAACGACAATAGCCTTCTACGCATAGGCTTCAAGAAATTCGGAAGGGGTCTTACCAAATTCCTTTTTGAAACACTTCGAAAAATAAGACGGACTGGAAAATCCTGTCATATAACCTACCTCTGAAATAGTATTCTCTTGAGAGATAATTAATTCTTTAGCCCGATGTAATCGTACGGATGTAATGAGCTGATTCGGAGTCTTATTTGTGATTTGCTTCAGTTTTCTTTGCAATTGACGCTCACTTACTCCTACTTCCCTGCTTAAATTTTCTACCCCAAAGTTCTCTTCCGACAAGTGATTATCAATACTCTGTAACACATTTTCCAATAGTGATCCTTTTAACGGTATGACACTAAGAATCTGTTCAACTTTTAGTTCTTCATCCAACAGGGTTTCATCAATTCTGAATAATGCCGGCAGTATTTCGGAAATGGTATCCCGGTTTTGATGAGAAGTGAAACTCAGTCCGGCACCCGAAAGCAAGTATTTTACGGTTTCAGTAATAAGTACCTGGTTCTGTCCCGATTTGGCTAAGATATTTTTAAACTGGACTGAGAATGCATCGTCTGTTCCTTCAATCTCATCAATTTCAGCTTCCTTAATGAAGATTCCAATGGTTAACCGGGCGCCAAGTTTAGTAACAGCATCAACCAGGCTTAAGCTGCAATGAGCAGCTTTACTCGGCCCTTCAAAAACAGCTGTAAATGATGAACTATCCAGGGAAATTATTCTTCCCCGGTACTGCCCGATGAACTTCCCAACCAATCCATGAAGGTTCTTCTCGTTTCCCTGGGTGAAACCCAGCTTAGCCTCCAGGAATGTCAATAGCTGCTTTTTGTGGGTTTTGATGGGTTTCATGGTTTTCAGAAAGACCCTCATCTGTTCGAGAATCTCCTTGGTATTTCCCGCCCAAAACAGGTGGTCGTCTCCATCAAATTCCACAAACTTAGCCCCTTCAATCCGCTCCGCGATAAACCGACCTTCTTCAATTTTCACGTCAATGTCGTTGGTGCGCTGCATGATAAGGGTCGGCACTTTAATCGAATCCAGGATATCAATAATGTCTACTTCTGTATTCATCTTAGTGAGTACCATAGCTGCACTTGGGCTCGCACCCGATCGAAAGTAACTGGCCAGCCATTTCATAAAAGCTGCATCTCCGGCCTTAGAAGGAGCCAATGACTCCAAATTCATATCCCCGCTACCCCAGCTATTTTCAATCATGTCATAAACTTCCTGGCGTTCCTCATCAGTAGGTGCCCATGGGTAGTTGGGGGAGTATCTTCGCTTCGCAAATATGCCAAATGCAATTAGTGCAACGGTCCTGTTTGGGTAGGTTGCAGAAAACAGTGCAGAGACCGATCCTCCTTCAGAGTGACCAAAAAGCACGGCTTTCTCTGAACCAACGGCATCCATTACCGCTCTGATGTCATCCATTCTTTCTTCAAGGGTGGATAAGTCTACCACCCTGTCTGAAAGGCCCGTACCTCTTTTATCGAATAAGATTAATCGTGCCGTTTTTCCGAGTTCTTGAAAAAAGTCGACCAGCTCCGGACACTCCCACATAAGGTCAATGTTTGAAACCCACCCGGGGATGTACACAATATCAATGGGCCCGGAACCAACAACCTGATAGGCGATATTTATTCTTCCACTCTTCGTGTATTGCGTGGGAGGCTTCTTCACGACAACAAAACCCCTATTATGAATTAGTCTTTTGGAACATGATTACCATCAGGTAAAGTAACTAAGAATAGAAAATTGTTCTAATCAGAAGACTATTTTCTCTATTGCTAAAAAAACCCCGATCTACTTTGTAAACCAGGGCTTTGTCTCTTCTAAAAACAGCAAACTTCTATTTTATGAGAAGCATTTTCCTGGTAGACGAAAACTTACCAGCTATCAACCGATAAATGTATATCCCACTAGCCATCGATGAAGCATCAAAAGTAACCCTATGATGTCCTGCTTCCATTCTGTCTTGCACTAAAATTGCTACCTCCCTGCCAAGAAGATCAAATACCTGTAAGGCTACATCTCCTGATTCTGGGAGGTCAAAATGTATAGTAGTAGCAGGATTGAACGGATTAGGGTAGTTTTGGGAAAGATTAAACTCCACTGGTATTCCGGGCTCGTCTTCATTCGATACTAATGCCATGGTTGTGAATTCCCAGGTATCTGACCAATCCCCATCACCAAAAGCGTTTACTGCCTTTACTCTCCAGAAGTATGTGGTCAATCCATCAAGAAAAGAGGTCTGAGTACTATTCTTCGCTAAGTTTCTTTCATCGTTAATAAGATTGGAGACCTTGAAAGTAGTATCAATAAGGCTTTCTTCATTAGTAACCAGGTTGGTGAACTCCTGTGAAGTAGCAAGCTGTAGGGAATAACTTGTTGCTGTTTCTACACTGTTCCATTCCAGGGTCGGTTCAGTAGCTACCTCTTCTTGCGAATCGGCCGGAAAGATTAAGAGCACTTTCCCGGGAGGTAACCCGATAGTTGTAAATTGCCACACTGTTGACCATTCCCCGAATCCAAACTCGTTTTCAGCCCTCACTCTCCAGTAATAGGTCGTAAGATTGTCAAGATTATTCAGGGGGAAAGCCAGTTCAGCGACCTCTTCATTTTGAGTGATTATGGAAGTGAATTCCTCATTTGCTGAAACCTGTACATGATAGTTGATTGCATCGGTAGCAATTCCCCATTGCAAGGTAATACTAGTGGAAACGTTTAAAGAATCATCGGAAGGAGATGAAAGTACGACTGTATCCGGAAGTACAACCGGAATTCCCGGACCAGGATTCTGGGTATTTTGTTGTAAGAAAGGGAAAGTTTCCGCCTCGGTTACAGACCAGGTACCCGTGAAATCAAATCCGGTGAATGAAGTTTCCATTCTCATCATTTGGTCGGTTAGTCCTGTACCACTGGCAGAAGAAGCCTGGCCTGTACTCTCCGTATTCCACCAGCCTCCAGTCAGAGACCCGGTATCAAGTCCTGTTAATCCTCCCACCGAGGAATTTCCGGTTACCAACCCTGAACTGTACACATTCTCGATAACTCCATTTGTGGAATTATTCCCTATCAACCCACCGACTACTCCGTCACCGGTTACCTGAGAAGTACTATAGCTATCTGAAACAGAACCATCCGACATATATCCTACCAGACCTCCCAGCCAATCGTTACCGCTAACCTCACCAGTTGAATAGGACTCCGAGATATTTCCATCATCATGACGTCCAACCAATCCCCCGGCATAGCTCCCGGAAGCATTTACATCTGCTTTTGATGAACTCCTCGATATATCTGAGGTTTCGTTACTTCCTATCAATCCGCCGACACGAACGGTTCCGGTGACCTCACCCGATGACGAGCTGGAATCGACCATAGAGTTTGCAAATCTACCAACAAGCGCTCCGGTATATACCTTTCCAGTTATATTCACTTCCTGGAGATACACATTTGAGATGGTAGCACTATCAGTCCAACCAAATAAGCCTGTATTATTGGCCGTTGGGCGATTGATAAATAAGTATTTGATGGCGTACCCATCTCCGTCAAATTCACCTTCAAATCGTACCCAGGAATTTCCAAAGGACTCTCCGCTACCGATGGGATACCATCCTTCGTCGATATTATAAGGCTGAACATTCATATCTATATCCGAAATCTGCCGATATGAACTGCTTAAATACCTCTTCACATTATTTAGGTGCTCGGGTGCACCCACCAGGAACGGATCCAACTGTGTGCCGGAACCTCCTGCAAAAAACTCAGGAACATCGAGTACCGGGCCTGGGCTTTGCACTACATTCAAGAGGAACGGGTAACTTGATCCTTCATTAATTCCCCAAATAGTCCCAAAATCGAATCCGGTATAAGATGCCTGCTGTTTCGCCTGTGTATCAGTTAACCCCACTGAAGTAGTACCGGGACTAGCTCCCTGCCCTGAAGTTTGAGTGTTCCAAAACACACTTTCAGAAGCAAAGCCTGCTATTTCTCCAAGGAAACCGCCAACGTTATCAACGCCAGTAACCAACCCGGCGCTATAATTATCCGTCAGATTCGAAGAACTATTCAATCCCACAAAACCTCCTACATGAGAAGTACCCTGAACTGCCCCGATACTGTAGCTATTGCTTATGGTTGAGGAAGACTCATTCTCTCCTACTAATCCTCCTACATTGATATTTCCAAATACCCCTTCCCCTGCATAATATGACTCCGAAATAGTTGATGCCGAGTTAGTTCCTACCAAACCGCCTGCATCATTTGCCGTTGCATGGACCTGGGAAGTAGAAAAGCTTCGCTCTATGCCTGAAGAAACACTATTGCCAATCAAGCCTCCAAGAATACCTGTTCCATTTACAAGAGCATCGGAAGAACTATTTGTTGTTGAAGAACTCTCTCCTTGAAAACCGATAAGTCCACCAACCCAAAAATCTCCCGCAACAGAACCATTAAACGAACTATGTTCAACGATTGAGCCTTCCTGGTTACCCACGAGGCCGCCAACCCGGTCATTTCCGCCAGATACCGAGCCTGTAACCGTGCTATATTCAATAGCAGCGTCTTTCTGATATCCAACAAGTCCTCCAACTTTATTATTTCCGATAACATTTGCGTTAGCAAGATTCAGGTTGGAAATCGTGCCATTTTCTACATAGCCAAAAAACCCGACATTATCAGATAACCCACGATTAATGAACAGATTCGAAATCGTAAAGTCATTGCCTGCAAAGTTTTTAGTAAATGGAAAAGACTCTGATCCAATGGGTACCCAACCTTCTTCCGCATCAGAATAATCTGATAGCTCCAGGCTCAGATCATTTTGTAATGAAAAGTTCGAGTTCGGAAAGTTTTTGACATTGCTCAGGTGAGACACTGTTGAAATTTGATAGGGATCTAACGCTGTTCCGGAACCACCTGCAAATATCTGTGGAACATCTAATGTTGGTGGGGTCAGCGGAGCATTTGATTGTAAATATGGGAAACTTGAACCTTCATTGATCGACCAGATACTTGCAAAATCAATCAGGGATGAAAGGGAATCCTGTGTTTTCATAGTTTCATCAGTGAAAGGCATACCCCCAGCTGAAATCCCAAAGCCTGAAGTTTCGATATTCCAGAAACTGTTGTTTACCTGACTGCTATTGGAACCAACTAAACCACCAGTATTGGTTTCTCCTGAGACCAAACCAGCGCCATAGCTACTGTCTATAACCGCAGCATTTCTACCGACCAGGCCTCCAACATCTCTCCTGCCATTCACGCTACTCAAAGCGTAGGAGTTCGTAATTCGGGCACTATTACTATTGTTTCCAACAAGCCCTCCTGAATTCAGATTTCCTCCCTCTACCAATGACGTTGAATAACTTTGTCTGATCAATGAAGAGGTCAAATTTTCTCCGGCTATCCCCCCCGTGTTGTTGCCCTCGCTATGTACCTCTCCGGCGGAAGCACTGTTCGTAATGCTTGAGGAAGTCAACAGGATTCCCGCAATTCCACCAGTACCACTTCCGGAGTTGTTCACAGAGGCTTCCACAAAAACACTATCAAAGGTACTGCTAATCACATAGCCTACTAAGCCTCCAACATAGAAAGTACCAAAAACAACATTACTTAATGAGTCAATTTCGCTAGCTGAAAGAGTGTTACCTACAGAAACAGCTGTTTTGGGAAGGGCAGCAAAGTTTTCATCACGAACTTCAATATTTTCAAACGAACAACCAGTAGATTGTGATGCAAGTATCCCCGTTCTTTGGCCACCGATTACCGTGGCATTTTCGAAATTCACATTTCGTACCGAGCAATTTTCAGTAAAGCCTAAAAAACTGGCGCCATTTGAAGGTGTATTGATAGAAAGATTTGAAATGGTATGTCCATTGCCATCAATCGTACCCATAAATGGTTGAATTGGAAATCCTGTGCCGGTACCAATGGGTTCCCAGCCTTCGCCAAGGAAATAGGGAAATGTATTCAAATCGATGTCTGCTATAATCACGAAATAGGCAAAGGGATGATTCCTAATATTATCCAATTGTCTGGGGTGTTCAATCTGATAAGGATCTTCTAGTGTGCCATCTCCGCCTGCAAATTCGGGGATTACCTCCACTAACGGTGGTGGATTTTGCGGATTCTCCTGGAGGTAAGGATAGCTAGAACCTTCCGCGATTTCCCAAATGAAATTAAAATCATATTCCGGAAATGAACTCTCCTGCTGCATTTCTTCCTGAGTTAACCCGTTTAAACCCTGGTAAGGACAGTCTTGGATATCCCCTCCTGTGGGACTGCCTACGCCAATATCCTTTCCTGTCGTTTCTCCTCCAAAAGCACTGTTTTCTATAATGGTACTACTCTCACAGGAATCAAACTCGCGAGCTGCATCAGAACCTGCTAGAGCGCCAGATGTAGTTGCATCGCTATGTACAAAACCTGCAGCGTAGTTGTTAGAGTTAATGGATGGATTCTCATCCGTTCCAGCCAACGTTCCAAAAAAACCTCCTACAGAGTGATCCCCTTTTACTTCTCCTGTTGCATAGCTATTTGAAACTGTAGAAGATTCACTTCTCCCAACACCACCTCCGACACCTACTTTTGCTACAACATTCACATTTGTAAAACTGCTGATTAAAGTACTCGATTTCATGCGCCCAACCAGCCCTCCTACATCAAAATTTCCTTCAATATAGAATCCTTGCGCACTGGAATTACTAATAATAGATTCTTGATCACTTAATCCCACTAAACCACCTATAACTTCATTACCTAATATGCGGGATTCATTGCTAGAACCAATAACCTTACATGAGCTAACTGTTGTATTATAACTTAAAGCAACTAGTGGTCCGATAATGCTTTCTCTAAAAGCCACTATTCTATCTAGTTCTACCGTTAAATTTTCGATTTTTGCACCTGAGGTATACCCAAAAAAACCTAAATTATTCTCTGTTAGTGGTTCGTCTTTTTCAATTACCAGACCTTTTATGGTCTTGCCATTTCCATTAAATGTTCCAGTAAAAGGCATGTCTGTATCAAATTGATCAAAAGCAAATTTACCTATAGGTTCCCATTCGAAACTTAATTCGATATCATTTGAAAGTATGAAGTGGTCGTCCAAATGATCAGCTATGTTTCTCAAGTGAACAGATGTTTCTATTTGCCAAGGATCCTCTTCCGTACCCGAACCTCCTGCAAATTGTGCATAAACCTCTTGAATTCCTGTTATTGCGATTAGTAGCGTGAATACTACAAGACTTCTCTGAATTTGATTAGTAATGCAGCATTTAATCCATTCAGAAATGCTTAACCCATTCATACTGATACTCCCTTAGTTTAATTTTTAGAATCACATACTAACTATAAATACCCTGTTGAGGCGGAGCTATCAATACCGCGTTATTGGTATTTTTGTAAGTCACTCAGAGCGAAAGCGAAGAGTCTGCAAAAAAAAGCTACGAATAAGATCTGGGTTATGTTGATTCATCGGCTAAGCCTCTGAATGACTAAAAAAATGAATTCAGGAAGGTCAACAGCCCTCAAATATTAAACTATTCCTTGCTGAAAAGCTTTGGCAACAGCTGTACTTCGGTTACGGACCTGAAGTTTTTTGTAGATGTTCTTTACATGTGTTCCCACTGTAAAGCGGCTGATAAATAACCGTTTTGAAATAGATTCGTGGGTGTGCCCTTCCACTAGAAGACGGAGTATTTCTGTTTCTCGTTTTGTAAGAGGATTTAACGCCGGGGCAGGATTTTCGCTCATAATCCGTAATACCTTACGGGCAATAGAAGGTGTTATAGGCGCTCCGCCTTCCACTACTTCATGAATGGCTTCCAGTATCTTTGGAACCGGTGTACGCTTCAAAAGATATCCACTTGCTCCCGCTTTTATGGCATTAAAAATTCGTTCATCATCCTCATAAACCGTTAGCATAATGATCTCAACATCAGGCCAGTGCTTTTTTAACTCAGAAAGACCTTCTATTCCTGACATTCCAGGCAAGCCAATGTCAGATAAAATTACATCGGGTTGCTGACTACTTGAAAGGAATTGAGTAACCTCTTCCATAGAACCTGCTGATCTCCCCAGTTGGAGACCTTTTGTAGATGAAATCAGTTGCTCAAGAGAGTCCTTCAAAAGCTCATCATCTTCAATAATCCATATTGTAAGCGGTTTACCCATCAGTAATTATTGTATCGAAACAACCAGAAGGTAATTAATCACAATCCATACAAAATAAAATACCTCATTTACGGTAGTTTTATGGATAGTTTGATTTGTGTACCTCCACCGGGTTTAGATTGTAACGACCATGCAGAACCTAAAGCCTCTGCCCTTCTTTTCATGGTTTCCAATCCATTACCTGGTGAAATATTTGCAACATCAAATCCCATTCCATCATCTTCGATGCAGACTTTCATTTCTTTTCTATTCGTCTCTAACTCTATTCGAACATTGCGTGCATCTGAGTGTTTCGAAATGTTATGTATGGCTTCTTTGATTAATAAATACAGATTCCTGCGATATGCAGAAGGAAGTATTAGTTCTTTTTTTCCCTCATCTACCTCAATATGGTACTCCACTGACTTCCCGATCAATAATTCATTGGCAGTAGATGTCAATTTCAGTACTAATTCATCTAGTGTATCCTTTTGAGGATCAATCAACCATACAATAGCCTCCAGCGAATCAGCCAGTTTACGAGCGCTTGTGGTAATCCGCTGGATCGTATCAGAAGGTGCGCCTTCTAATTGTAATTGGCGATTCAACAAGTCACTACTCAGGGCTATACCACTTAACCCACTTCCGATCTCGTCATGTAAATCACTGGCAATACGCAATCTCAATCGTTCCATCTCAATCAACTTATTAATGCGGTAACGATATAATAACCCGAGTGCCAACCCTACTATCAAAACAATCAATATTTTAAACCAGGGGGTTTGCCAAAACTCTGGAGCCACATATACAGACAACGTAGCTCCCTCTGTATTCCAGATTCCATCATTATTCGAAGCCTGAACATTAAATGTATAGCGCCCTGGCGAAAGCTGTGTATAACGAGCAAATCTGCGGGTTCCTGCTTCCACCCAATCTTTATCCAGTCCAACAAGTTGATATCGAAATTGGTTTTCTTCAGGACTTGTGTAATTCAGAGCAGTAAAATGAAACTCAAAGGTGTTTGTTTCTCTGTCAGCGTCAAACAATTTTCTTCCTGTTAAATCTATGCGCTCTACCCCTTGCCTGGAGAATACATCCGCCTTGGTAATATGTACTTTTGGTATAAGTGGATTTGCCTCAATCTTTGATGGATAAAACCATCGAAAGCCACGATCCATCCCAAACCAAAATCTTCCGGTTGCGTCTTCAAGTGCAGACCTGCGGTTATAATCCTCTATTATTCCTTCAAATATATGAAAACGACTTTCCTTGGTCTCTGGAATATACATAGCTAATCCCTGATTTGTACCCAACCAAAGCCGATCTGCATTATCTGGCAGGATGCTATACACAATCAGACCACTTCCAGATTGTGTAACCGGATGATGGACTAAAGCCATAGTTCTGATATCAAGTTCGTACAGTCCATTACTGGTTCCCAACCAAATTGTATTTTCAGTTCCCGGAGTCATGGTCCAAACGGAACTCCGCGAGAGTTCATGCAAATCAGGATGGATAACACTCAGCTGCTCTAGTACCTCGGTTTGCGTGTTGTATAGAAAAAGGCCTATGCCTTCTGTTCCAATAAACAGGTGTCCCTGATCATTGAGATATAAGCTTTGGAGGGTAGATAGATTCTCATATCTCAACAGGCTTATTGTATTAAGTATTCGTCCAGTCTCTGTATTAATAAGATGTACTGTTTCATCTCCGGCCACCCATATAGAAGACTCATCAGCCTGGATAATCGAAAAGACTACTGGAGAAGTGAATTCACGGCGTGGTAAAGTGAGAAGAGTGCCTTTTCTTTTCTCAGTGTCAAATTGATATAGTCCATTGCTTGTGCCAACCCATAGGTTCTCCGGTCGATTTGGGTGATGAAAAATACTCCATATTTGATTAGCTGAACTTTTAAGTGTCGGATCGCTTTCAAGCTGGAACGCCTGCAGTTCTGATGCATCTGAATCAATGTAATAAAGTCCCTCCGAGAAAATGCCTGCCCAGAGCCCACCTTGGCTTTCATTAATGGCCATAACCATAGGTTCCAAACTTTCGGTGTCTGACAATAATACCGGGTCAAGATGTTGAAATGGTTGTTTAAAGGGATCATAAACAAAAAGACCATCTCTTGTTCCAATCCAGATTCTTCCTGATTTATCTTCAAATAGTTTCCATATGTAATTACTTAACGCCCCTTCTTTTGGTGCAAGTTTTAAATGGTCAATCTCTCCCGTTTCCGGATAATAGATATATACTCCATGGTTCACTGTCCCTATCCACAACCTCCCTGTCCGGTCTTCCAGAATACGATAAGGCAGATCCCCTCCGGGTAGATCCGGTATTTTTGCGATCGGTGTTTCCTCAAAAAAGTAAGTCGGACCTTCATCGAGCCATATTTTTCCCGATTTCTGACCTACATGCATTATAAATTTAAATGGTTCCGCAGGCCACTTAAAGACTTCAAATTTTTGTTGCTGGTGGTCATAACGATTGACTACTCGATATCCACCTTCTTCATGTTGATACCAGATAGTACCATTTGCATCTGAAATCATATGATAATTGTAACTCCAGTTCTCACCAACCTGATGGAATGTGAAATCTTTTGTATTAACCCGCCAGATACCCTGTCCATGATGGACAAACCAAAGATCACCTTTCACGTCAAAAAACAAGTGCTGTAGATCAATCCTTTCTCCCTCGTAACCAGGTGCTCCCCTAAACAAGGTAAATTCGCCCGTATCTTTCTCATAAAAGTTTAGCCCATTAATTGTACCAATCCATAGGTTTCCATTTCCATCTTCCAGTATGGTTCGTACCACATTGCCGGAGATAGATAAACTATCGCCTGGGTTGTGCCTGAATATTTCAAATTCGTAGGCATCAAAACGGTTTAATCCATTCTCTGTGGCTACCCATATATAATCATCTTTATCCTGGTAGATATCATATACAATGTTGCTGGAAAGACCCGAACCGATATCATACCGTTCTATGGGGTAAGGTTGAATAACCTGAAATGCAAGTACTACAGAGAAAAAAAACAGCACAGGAATCGATTATTTAGACCCTCTAAGTAAATGAAAATCGTGGTTAAAATGGAAACGGGAGTTTTCTCTACAGAGATTTTCTTCAAACAAAAAGCCCCGTGCACATACGGAAACCACAAGTTCCCCTCACGATCTGTTTTGTATTAAGAAAAATGTGTAAGCATCGTTTTGGAGATTTTGATTGTCTTATCAATAAACCAAATTCAAAAACTAACTTTCCGAATACTATGAAACATACTCTCTCTATAACTACAATTATAATTGCATTTCTTGCAACAAACTGTGATGTGGTAAAAAGTGATGAAAGCAGCTTTGAAACAATAACACTTGAGACAAACAAATTTCTGCAAAGTGATTTCTCCATTAACATGTCGGAATTGTTTCACGATTACGAACTCAAAGAGATGGAAGGCTTAAATGAATACACTCTTAGAGAAGAAGGTGGTGAAGATTTCCTTATCTATAATGACAATATCGAATCATTCGGTATGCTTTTGGCTAAAAATGGTGAAAATGTAATCGCTCAGGTAAACCAAAATTTTATTGATCCTTCTTCATGTTCTGCCACAGATAATTTCACATCTGCTACTATTTCAAATGATGAGACTATATTCGTGGATTTATTGGCCACAAATGTAGACTTATGTGGAGTTTCCGATCATAATATCGCCTGGATGAAAGCTCAAACACCTGAAGACGATGGAAATTATGAAACTTATCTGCTTTCCATAATTACCGATGGAAATACTCCCGGATCAGCTTCTGCAACTATTGAATTTGTCCCATTGGATGATTTTACCGGTACTGTTGAACTATCCTATTTAATATCGTTGGGCACAGCTGGAACACCAGATATTCCTGCTGGTCGAACCTGGTCGAGCATTCATAATCTTACAATCACGGTAACAGATTGAATGAATAATCTGTTACCACTTCTTAACGGCAATCTATTGCCTGAAGGCTTGGTATGTGCATGAAAAATCTCGAAAATATTTTACGAGAGTGCCTGCAGCATGACAAAAAATCCCAGCATTTGTTGTTCAATAATTTCAAAGATCTTTACATGGGTATTGCAATTAGATATATGAAAAACCGGGAATTGGCCAAGGATGTTGTTCAGCTCTCATTTATTAAAATTTTTGAGAATTTAGATACACTAAAAAAGCTTGCAACCTTTGAAAGTTGGAGCAGAAGAATTGTTATAAACACAGCGCTGAACGAATTAAAAAAAAGCTCCAAGTATGAAGAAACCCCGTTTAGTGAAGAAAGTGTAGAATTTAAAGAGCTATTTGATGTTGAAATTTCTGAGATTCTGAAAATTGATAACAAACAATTGATAGAGTTAATTAACACATTGCCCGAGGGGTATCGTACTGTTTTTAATTTGTATATGATAGATGGATTTAGTCATAAAGAAATTGCAATAACGTTGGGAATTTCAGAAAACACTTCCAGATCTCAACTGTCAAAAGCGAAGAAAAACTTAATGGCAAAAATAGATAAACTGAGTCGAGGAGATTATGGCAAGGCATTTGGATGATAATCGGTTGAAAGCCCACTTCCGTGAACGACTTTATAATGAACGAATTGAGGTTAACGACCTTAAATGGGATGATGTAGCAACCCGGTTAAAGAGGAAAAAATTAGCTGTAATCCCAATGCATAAAAAAGCATTTTGGCAAAGTATTGCTGCTTCTGTGTTAATTCTATCCCTGGTTATTCCTTACTATTTTATGAGTGGAACAGAAGGTATACCCGAACAAACACAAAACGGTTTAACTGAAAGTATTTCTAATCCAGATCTTACAGATGATCCTATAACCAAGGAATTGTTGCCATTGGTAACAGACAAAGAGAAGACATCTCAAAATTCAAATTCTCAAGTATTTCAGGAAGAACCTATTGGCACCCAACATTCGGGATTGGAAAACAGGTCAAGAGATGACTATAAAGAAGAAAACATTGATGACGCATTGAATGTAGTATCAGAATTAACTGATGTTCCCCCGATAGTTGAGATTAATGCCTCCAGTACGTTGGATCGAATGCACATCCAACCGTTGGCTCTTCTAAATGAAGATAATGTTAGATCTGTATATACACGAGTAGGAAGTCCTGGTTTTAACAGCGTAATCTACTACGTCTCAGATGGGCATAAACAAGAAAAAGAGTTTTTAACAGCTATTGATCATGTTACCTTTAGTTTCCGTCCTGTGCAAAGGTATGCGCTGTATACTCCTACCCGATCTGATCTGACATACATAAGCTCAAACAACCAGCCATCTGTGTTAAGTCAAAATCGTTTCGGAATTCACTCTTCATTAAATGTAAGTTTCAATGTACGTAAACACTGGGGCTTGGTAACAGGGATATCCTACCTTTACCAGAGAAACTATTTTGAGTATGAAGCCCAAAACCTGTTAAGCTCGGAAAGTAATACTCTTAAGATTAATGAAACCTCAAATCATATTGGTGTTTCCATTGGGTTACATCGAGAAGTTGCTTTGGTGGCGAGTTTTGACCCCAAGATAGAATTATATGTCGAATATTTAGAAGGACTTGGTTCGGGCCAGGCTCTTTCTGATAATATTCTATCACTAGAGCTCGGCTATTCATTTGCTCTTGTCGAAGCAACATCTACACAAATCAGGTTTAAACCTGTATTTAGTTATTCCTTCATAGAATCCGAGTATTCCTTGTATACAAGTAGGCCTTATTGGTTAGGACTTCAATTTTCCATTGCCCGTATTGTGAACTAAGTTTTAATATGGTTCACTAACTGGAAATTCTACTCGCTACATAAGGATCAATCCCCCAAGCCATTTGATTAGAGTTAATTTTTCGGGTGGTATTATTCGTATCTAATTAGCTGAAATAAAAAACCCCGATCTACAAAGTAAATCAGGGTTTAATAAATTTATGGTTACGCAAATAATAGCGTAGCATTTAATGGGAAATGATCTTACATCATTCCACCCATGCCGCCCATTCCGCCCATATCAGGCATAGGAGGCATAGCAGCACCTTTTTCTTCTGGTTTTTCAGAAACTACTGCTTCCGTAGTTAGCAATAATCCTGCAACAGAAGCTGCATTTTGAAGTGCGGTACGGGTTACTTTAGTTGGGTCGATAACACCCGCTTTTACTAAATCTTCGTACACTTCAGTTCGTGCATTGTATCCGAAAGCGCCTTTGCCTTCATATACTTTCTGAACCACGATTGCCCCTTCGATACCAGCATTGTTGCTGATGGTACGAAGTGGAGCTTCAACTGCTTTACGGATAATGTCGAAACCAACTTTCTCGTCTGCGTTGTCTGCTTCAAGCGCATCCACTGCAGCAACCGTTCTTAGAAGAGCAACCCCACCACCAGGTACGATTCCTTCTTCAACGGCCGCACGGGTTGCATGAAGCGCATCTTCAACACGAGCTTTCTTTTCTTTCATTTCCACTTCAGAAGCAGCACCGATGTAAAGTACAGCAACACCACCGCTTAACTTAGCTAAACGCTCTTGTAGTTTTTCGCGGTCGTAATCTGAAGTAGTAGTCTCGATTTGAGATTTGATTTGGTTTACACGGGCAGTAATGTCATCCGCAGCGCCGGCACCGTCGACAACAGTCGTATTGTCTTTGTCAATCGTTACGCTTGCAGCCTGACCTAAATAATCCAACGTAGCGTTTTCTAGTTTGTAGCCACGCTCTTCAGAAATTACCGTACCGCCGGTAAGAATCGCGATGTCTTCCAGCATTGCTTTTCTTCTGTCACCAAAACCTGGAGCTTTAACAGCTGCAATTTTAAGGGAACCACGTAGTTTGTTAACTACTAATGTAGCAAGTGCTTCGCCTTCTACATCTTCAGCGATGATAAGAAGTGGCTTACCAGTTTGAACAACTTTCTCAAGTACCGGAAGAAGATCTTTCATGTTTGAAATCTTCTTATCGAAGATCAAAATGTATGGATCTTCAAGAACCGCGGTCATTTTTTCAGAGTCGGTAACGAAGTAAGGAGAAAGGTATCCACGATCGAACTGCATACCTTCAACAGTATCAAGGGTAGTGTCGGTTCCTTTTGCTTCCTCAACAGTGATTACTCCATCTTTTCCAACTTTTTCCATAGCATCGGCAATCAGGTTACCGATAAACTCGTCGTTGTTAGCTGAAATGGTTCCAACCTGGGCAATTTCATTACGGTCGTCAATTTCCTCGCTGAGCTCTGCAAGAGAAGCAACAATAGCGTTAACTGCTTTGTCAATTCCTCGCTTAAGATCCATCGGGTTTGCTCCTGCAGTTACGTTCTTCAAACCTGCAGATACGATGGCCTGGGCAAGTACAGTAGCAGTAGTGGTACCATCACCGGCATTGTCAGAAGTTTTAGAAGCAACTTCTTTTACCATCTGAGCGCCCATGTTTTCTACTTTGTCATCCAATTCGATTTCTTTGGCAACAGTAACACCATCTTTGGTTACATTTGGTGCGCCGAATGACTTTTCGATTACAACATTACGTCCACGAGGGCCGAGCGTAACTTTTACTGCATCGGCAAGCTTGTCAACACCACGCTTAAGGGCGTCACGTGCTTCAATATCGTAGTGAACTAATTTTGACATAGTTTTCTATCCGTTAATTAATTTAATTTTTGATTTTTAAAATGATGGGAGTCGTGGTTAGGCAAGGATTCCCACGATGTCTGATTCACGCATAATTAAGTACTCGTTACCATCCACTGTAACTTCAGTACCAGCGTATTTGCCGTAAAGTACTTTATCCCCTTCTTTAACGGTCATATCAATTTTGTTACCGTTTTCAACTTTTCCGGGACCTACTGCAACTACTGTACCTTGTTGCGGTTTTTCTTTAGCTGTATCAGGAATGTACAGACCAGAGCTGGTTACTTCTTCAGCTACGTCCGCTTGTACAAGAACGCGGTCGCCTAAAGGTTTGATGCTAGCCATAGGTTATGACTCCTTTTGATTTTTGATTAGTTGTTATTGGTTAAGATCGTCTGGGCAGTGCCCAATTATTTTCTGCCTTGCCAAAAGCAAAGTCCGTACCAAATCATTCCGAAATGTTATTGCGTTCTAGCCATTCTGCCAAGTCTGCATAAATGGCAGGCTCCCAATCCTCAGCTCGTTTATCAAAATCAAATCCGTCAGGTTTGATGTCTCCTAAAACGGGCTTTAATGCATTGGATAATTTCTTTCTACGCTGATTAAAAGCGGTACGGACTACTGATTTCAATGCAGTATCAGAAACAGAAAGCGAGTCTTTGTCAAACCTGAGCCTGATAACAGAGCTCATCACTTTCGGAGGTGGGGAAAATGAATTCGGAGATACATCGAACAACAATTCCGGTGTACTCATCAGCTGGGTTTGCACACTTAAAATCCCATAATCCTTTGAGTGAGGTTTGGCGACCAATCGGAGTGCAACTTCTTTCTGCATCATAAAGATCGCCTCAGAAAAAAGATGCCGGGATTCAAGCACACTAAATAAAATCGGGCTAGTGATATAATACGGAAGGTTACCGATCACCATTGTTTTTCCAGAATCAGAAACCAACCCCTCCCATTCTGCTTTTAGTACATCCATTTGGTGGATAGCCAGGTCAGGAAGTTCCTCTCTTAATACCTTAACGGCGCGTTCATCCACTTCAATTGCATGAACATCCTGGTGGGATTTTATCAGCCATCGGGTTAAGGCTCCCGTACCCGGTCCAATCTCTATGATTCGATCTTTTTCTCCGGCGCTTATCGAACCCAGTATTTTGGTAATTATATTATTGTCAGTTAAAAAATGCTGACCGAGACTTTTCCTGGTTTTGAAAGACAACTCTTTTTTAGAAGAAGATAAGAATTCATCATTGGATATCTCTTGAAGTTCATTGTCTTCATTTAATGGAAAAAGCCCCTTTCGACTGATCAACGAAAGAGGCTTCTCTGAGTAGAGTTAACAAAGCCAACCTAGGAGATCCCCGGCTAACTACTCAACGGATTCTTCCAAAAACTGAGGTCGAACAGTAAGTAATGGCACATGAAGTTGACGGGATACCTGCTCAGCAGTAGAGCCGATAAATACCCTGGCCAAACCTGTGCGCCCATGTGTACTCATCACGACCAAATCGGCATCGTTATTCGCATAGTCTGAGATTTCACGGTGGGCTGAAATTCCTTTCACTACTTTGGTAACCAATTCTACAGAGTGCATAGAATCATCATCTGTATTTACCAAAACATCCTGGAATGTTACCCCGGTCCGATGGATATCAAGGTTATAATGCTCGTGTTCTTCGAGGTATTCTTGCAACCGGTTGATAAGGTTCTCATAGATACCATCTTCATTAATCGTAGTAGGTACATAGGGTACCATATCACTACCAGCCGAATAAAGCTCGATCACGTTAAACAGAACAATTTTCGCATCAAACTCTTTTGCCAGTTCAAATGCCGGAACTACTGAGAAATATGAACTTTCTGAAAAGTCGATAGGTACCATGATGGTATGGATACTTTTCTCAGAGATGGCCTCATCAACCGAAAGAACTGGGATATGACTGTGTCGGATCACTTTTTCAGTGGTTCCTCCCATCATATGGATGGTATTATGAGCACCTTTAGCGGCCATCAACACCAAATCATACTCTCCGGAATTAGCGTGATTTACAATAGCTTCTGAAGCTCGGCGCTCTACATTGGTAATCAGACTTCCCCGGTATTCTTTCTTGATATACTTCTCTGCAAGTGCTTCAAGTTGTTCCTGGGCACGTTCCAGGCAATGTGGATACAAGTGTTTCTCGATGGAAAACGGAACCCCAAGAGGATCCATGCTTTCATGGAAGTACTTCATCAGAGGTACGGTATGGATCAAATCGACAGTGCATCCGAAAAAATCCACCATTGACCCTGCTACTTCAATGGCTTTTTCAGATCGTTCTGAAAAATCAGTGGGAACAAGAATATGCTGAACTTTCATGACTAACCTCCATTTTAGATTGGACTTCTCGCACTTGAAAGGTGCCAAGAAAACATGAAGGATTCATGAAGAAGCGCTTTTTAAGACTCTTTACCCTCTCTTAAACGATCCAACCCACCTACTAAAACCACTCCAATCACCATCCCGATAACTCCACCCGGTACATTTGGATCATCACCTTCTCTTGAACCAATACTTCCCGGAATGTATGGCTCGCTACGGATGAGTTTCTTTTTAACTGTTAGTAGCTCCATACCTCCTTCAACCTCATCCCCAAGCCGATTGAACTCAGGAAGGTTTTCATTTGCATTGGATCTTAATTCAGCAACAATAGGATCCGACAATTGAACAGTTTCTGTTTCCCGAACCTGTTCAACATACTCCCGATGCTGAAAAGGCCAGATAACAAAAAGGGAGCCTATCATAAAGCCAATTAAGACGGAAATCGTTTGAGAATGAAACCGTCCAAGTAACCAGGAAAGAAATCGCGAAAAAGCTGCAATACCGACCAGGGTGCCTAAACTAAATGGTGCTATATTTATAATTCCAGTCACCGGATCGCCTGTCCAAATCAAACTTATGTTTGTCAAAATGTAATCGTACTTGCGCATGATGAGCAGCAAATAAGATCCCGATATACCGGGAAGAATCATCGCGCTGATAGAGATAACTCCGGTAAGGAAAACGAACAATGGATGATCCGGGGTATCGGTAGGGACAAGTGTAACAATCCAAAACCCAATACCCAGCCCTCCGAATAAAGAAACGACTTCGATCCACCTGAATTTTGATTGCTCTTTGATTAATACATAAATCGACCCAACAATCAACCCAAAGAATAATCCATAAATAATTTCCGGGTGCGTGAACATATACACCTGAAGCGGAACTATGGTGGTAAAGAAAACCCCTGCAATTGAAATCCCTGCAAAAATTGCTATCAAAAAGAGCCAGTGCAATTCAGCAAAAGCGGATTTCAAATCAAACTTTACCAGGCTTTTTAGAAATTTGGCATCCACACTTCTGATTGCATTCAGCAATCGCTCGTAAATATCCAGGATCAATGCCATAGTACCGCCGCTTACTCCCGGAACGATATCAGCTGAGCCCATTATAAATCCTTTTATGGTTAGTAATGGAGCTTCTTTTAATGTGGTTTTATCCTGGGGTAACCCCGTTTTCTGCTGGCCTTCTATTTCCATCCTTTTTCGCCAATTAATGGCACAAATTTAAAATTCTCTAGTTCTTCCTGATGATATTCTGTTTCCGAAACCCTGATAATCCGAAGCATAACCTGCTTTTTTTCATCTCCAACCGGAATTACCAGTTTCCCGCCAATATTCAACTGGGCAATCAAATCCTGGGGAACAACGGGTGCCCCTGCTGTAACCACGATACCATCGTAGGGTGCATAGGTACTCCAACCTAACGTTCCGTCCCCCGCTTTTAGCATTGCTCTGTAGCCATGTTCATTTAAGGCTTTTTTAGCACGATGGTATAACTCATTATGTCGTTCTACACTATAGACCGATGCTCCCATTTCGCATAAAATCATACACTGATAGCTGGAACCTGTTCCAATTTCGAGGACTTTATGTCCTTTTTGGATTTCAAGAAGCTCAGTTTGTCGGGCTACGGTATAAGGCTGCGAAATCGTTTGCCCCATTCCGATTGGAAGGGCGGTGTCTTCATATGCTTTGTGATGTAACCCGGAGTCGATCAAAGTGTGGCGAGGTATTTTTCCAATCGCCATCAACACCCGTTCATCTTGAATTCCTTTTTCCCTCAGATGATCTACTAATTTTTGTCTGGGGCGTGCAAAGCGACGATTATCGAGCAAATTCCTGATTATTTAGTGATTTCTTACCGGACGAAGATAGCCAACTTTCTAATGAATTTGGATTATGATTTACCCTATTTAGTCTTCTTCTAAATTTTGCTCCCCTCTTTTTAGATGTACCCAATTCCATACCTTCGGAGATGGAATTTTTTGAACTCCCTGTTTCTCAGGTTTTTTTCTATGCATTGTTAACTGCTATAACTACCGGCTTAGGTGCACTTCCCTTCTTTTTTATCAAGAATATTTCGGATTCATTCCTGGGAAAGGCAAATGCCGCCGCTGCCGGGTTGATGCTATCAGCGAGCTATAGCCTCATTTTTGAAGGATACCGGGAAAATGAGTGGATGACTCTTGGAGGAATGCTCGCTGGCGTAATTTTGGTTATGGTTGCCAATAACTGGATGGAGAAAAAATACGATTTAGACGTTCAGCAATTGGTAGGTGGAGGCAGCAGAAAAATGCTACTCTTCCTCGGAATCATGACCGTTCATTCTTTTGCTGAAGGTGTGAGTGTGGGGGTTTCATTTGCAAATACCCTCGAATTTGGACTCTTCATAACCATCGCAATTGCTATACACAATATCCCTGAGGGATTGGCAATCAGCCTGGTAATGGTCCCCAAAGGAACCTCTCCTCTTCGGGCTGCCGGGTGGAGTATTTTTTCCAGCCTACCCCAACCTATCATGGCAGTTCCCGCTTTTCTCTTTGTTGAAACCTTCCGCGAATATCTTCCTTTTGGGCTAGGATTAGCCGCCGGAGCAATGATATGGATGGTATTTGCTGAATTGATCCCTGAAGCTCTTCAAAAATGTTCTGCTCACAGTATCGGATTGTGGATTACCATCTCTATTATCGGGATGACTGCTTTTCAAATTCTCATAGGTTGAGATGTAAAAGTATTTTTTAAAGGCGGATATTCTGAACTACTTTATAAAGTTTTGCATTGCCTAACCGATCATATCACTAAATTTTGTTTAATCTTAAATGGTCATCGATATATTGGTTAAAAAGCTCTTCGCAATCTTAGCTGCGGCATTAACATTCTCTAGTGTCCACAGCCAAACAACAGAAATAAGCAGCTCTCAAAACAACCAGGAAACTCTTTATGTGTTTCTGGATTGCAGGGGATGTGATGATGATTTCATAATCACGGAAACACGCTTCGTCAATTTTGTCCGTGATCAGGGACTAGCTGATCTCCATCTCTTAGTGATCCGACAGAGAACAGCTAATGGAGCCCAATATTTAATCGACTACATAGATCAACGATATCCGGATAAGCCAAAAAAAGAAATCGTTTTCGACTCCTATAATTTTCAAACTCAAGAAGAGGTTAGAAACGGACTTGTCTCGATGATCAAGCTGGGGCTTATCAGTTATTTAACGGATAAGGCGATTATCTCACAGTTAACTATTGATTATGAACCTCTGGAGAACACTGAGGATACAAATCTTGAAGGAGATGATCCATGGAACAATTGGGTATTCGAGTTGGGTGTAGACGGAAATATAAGCGGACAGGAAAATGAACTTCGATATAATATCGGAGGAGATGGTGAAGCCCAAAGAATTACCGAGGAATGGAAGATTCAACTAAATTTTTGGGGAAATTATAACCGTCAGGCAGTTACACAAGACGAAGAAATTATTGATGGAACTGACACAACAACTGTAGAAAGAACCAGATACTTCGATCGCTCTAATAGAAACTACTTTGGCCTGGTCGCTAAAACAATCAACGACCATTGGTCTGTCGGGTTTTATACCCGATATCGCAGCGATACTCGCGTAAATATTGATACACAACTTGGTATCACCCCTGCCATTGAATACAGCTTGTTTCCTTATGAGGAATTTACCCGCCGGGAAGTAACCGCTCGTTTAGGGGTTTTAACCAGTTACTATAACTATTCAGAGACTACCGTTTTACTAAAGGACGACGAGTTCTTATTAAGACCTGAAATTGATTTAAGAGCTGATTTTACTCAACCCTGGGGAGGATTTAGAGCTGGTATAGAAGCCGGTGCATTTTTGCATGATCTGAGCCTAAACCGGTTTGAATTTGATACACGTGTTAGTCTCCGTGTTTCAAAGTACCTATCCGTATTTTTAAATGGCGGTTATGATATTATTGCTGATCAGATTTCACTGCCAGCCGGAGATCTTTCGACAGAAGAATTACTCGCCGGGGTCCGTCAACAACCAACCTCATACAGCTTCCGTGGTTCATTTGGGGTTTCTGTTCAGTTCGGATCTATTTATAACAACATTATCAATCCACGCTTATAAGCTACGCTCTGGTTTAATTTCTAACTCCAGACATTTGTTTAGTATCTGCTCTTCCTGTGAGTTAGATAACTCTATAGGTTCCGAAATAACTTTTGGCTCATTTTCGTCAATGTTGTAAATACCGACTGTCTAAATATAGATATTTAACCATTTGGTTGAATGTTTGTATGTTTTTAGTATATTCAACCAATCAGTTAAATTTTTATGCTAGATCATACTCTTTACGCTTTATCAGACTCAACTCGCAGATCTATACTGTTATCACTTGCTGAGAAGGAACGCACCGTAAATGAGATCGCAGAACCGTATGATATGTCTTTGGCTGCAGTCTCTAAGCATCTGAAAGTTCTTGAAAAGGCCAACCTGATAGTAAAGACAAAGAAGGGCCGAACGATTACGTGTAGTATGAATTACTCGCCTTTAACAGAAGTTGAAAGTCTGATTTCTGAGTACAGAAGATTCTGGGATTCCCGTTTAACTGAGTTAAAACAGTTTATTGAACATACTAAACCAGATGAATCATGAGTCAAACAACCGAACAAATCATTGAGGTCTCGAAAGTAATTGAGACAGATAAAAACACCCTCTTTCAGGCATTAATAAATGAGCAGGTCATGGAAAAGTGGTTCTGCGCAGGACCTGAGGGGTGGAGCTCTACGGTAAAAGCGAATGTTGTGGAAGGGGGGACTTTCAAAATTGATATGCATGGTGAAAAGGAAACCCACACGCATACTGGCGAATACCGGGAAGTAGTCGAAAATGAAAAAATTGTATTTACCTGGAATTCCCAGGCCGTACAGGATACACTTGTTACCATCACCTTAGAAGAGGTAGAAGGTGGAACAGAAATCAAGCTCATTCACGATTTTCTGCCTAACGAAAAAATGGTTGCTAATCATACTCAGGGTTGGACTGTGATCCTTGATCGCCTTGCCGGAGTAGTTTGATTTTCATTCGTTTAAAAAGACCGGACCTGTTCCGGTCTAATTCTAACATTTGTGTAATATCTGTTCTGCTTTGAGATTTGGGAATGATGGGTTTTTTATCTTTGGTTAAATTATTCATCAACAACTAATAGGCATGAGATTATCACTAATTACTGCTCTTCTTTTATTCACAACTTCCGCTGGGTTTGCACAGGATGTTCCTACTGACCCATACGAAGTTGCCCCATTACTAATCAACGAGACCATCCCTGATATTTCTGTTCGCACTATCAATGATGAGGCGATTTCTCTTCATGAGGTAGTAAAAGAAAAACCAACCATGTTTGTGTTTTATCGTGGAGGATGGTGCCCGTATTGTAGCCGACATATGTCGGAACTGGCACAAGTTGAAGAGGAAATCCTGGAAATGGGATATCAAATTGTGGCTATAAGCGTGGACCGTCCGGAAGTATTGAAGAAAACCCTGGAGCAAATTGAGTTAGAATATACCCTGCTCTCTGATAGTCCGGCCGAAGCCATTAAAGCATTTGGATTAGCCTACGAAGTAGATCAATCAACGGTTGATCGTTATAAGTCGGTGGGCATTGATTTAGAAGGAGATTCCGGCCATGATCACCATATACTCCCGGCTCCTGCGGTGTATATTGTAGATCAGGAAGGAAAAGTGAATTTCCAGTATGTGAATCCCAATTACCGGGAACGTATCAGTGGAGATATCCTTCTTGCAGCTGCTAAAACTTTCATGAAGTCCTAGCAGAAATCTGGTCGTTAGTCGCTTATCTGTGTATCTTTTGGATATGATAAGCGACATCCCCATCTCTAAAAAAACCGATCTTAAATCCCTCACCAAAGAGCAACTTCTGGCTTTTTGTAAGCAGCTAGGTCTACCACGATTCCGTGCTGATCAGATTTTTCAGTGGCTGTACCAGAAAGGAGTCTCTTCGTTTGATGAGATGACGAATCTTTCCAAAGATCTTCGGGAGAAATTGAAAGAAGTCGCAATAATCAATAGAATTGAACCGGCTGCTCAGCAAAAATCAACCGATGGAACCATCAAGTTTTTATTCAAGCTGAATGATGAGGATAAAGATTATAAAGTCGAAGCCGTCCTGATCCCCGATTTTTTCGACGATGGTGTTGCTAAACGACTCACTGTTTGTGTGTCTTCGCAAGTCGGCTGCGTATTTGGGTGTTCATTCTGTGCCACGGGAAAAATGGGATTTTTCAGGAATTTGAGTCATGGTGAAGTAGTGGATCAGGTACAGTATATCAATGAAATATCCGAAGAAGTATACGGTAAGAAGATCACCAACATCGTGTATATGGGTATGGGAGAACCGCTCCATAATTACAAAACCGTAGTGAATTCAGCAGATATTATTTCTGACCCATTGGGAATTGACCTCTCACCTAAACGTATCACCGTTTCTACGGTTGGATTGGCTAAACAAATTAAACAACTTGCCGATGACTCAGAGCCCTTTAATCTCGCTATTTCTTTGCACGCTCCTTCCGATGAAAAAAGAGACAGAATTATGCCTATCAATGCTTCCATGAACCTGGATGCTCTTGAAGAAGCCGTACGCTATTACCATCGTAAAACAGAGCGCCCTATTACCTATGAATACTTACTGTTTGATGGCTTCAACGACACCAAAGAGGATGCTAAAAATCTTTCTAAAATTGTAAACTGGGCACCTTCTAAAGTGAACATCATCATGTATAATAATGTGGCTGGCGTAGAACTTCAGAGAGCACGTGAAGATCGATTAGATGGCTTTATTAAAGCGTTATTGAAATATGGCGTACGAGCTACCGTACGTCGTTCCCGCGGGGATGACATCGATGCCGGTTGTGGCCAGCTTGCCATTCGTGAAGGCGCTCCAAGAGGAAAAACGATAGCAAAGAGCTAATTGAAAGGTCTTCTGCAAGCTCAGCCCTTCATCTCTTTAGTCAATGACGTGTAAGATTCTGCTGAATCTTGGAATCATTCCATCTAATGAGAACCAAACAACAAAAGCTTTCCCAATAATGTGATCTTTTGGAATGAACCCCCAAAACCGGGAATCTTCCGAGCTATCCCGGTTATCACCCATCCCGAAGTAATAGTCCTGCTTCACCGTATATTGATTCGTCCGCTCTCCATTAATGATGAATTGGTTCCCATCCTGGGTTACCTCATTTCGCTCATAGCGTTCAATCAAGTCTTTATATATAAACCAGTTCTGAGGGGTTAATTCGATTACTTGTCCTTCAAAGGGTATTACTACTTCTGAAAGATGATCGTGATTATTGAAAGCCCGTGAGAAATTTCCATCACTGTTTACATATTGCTGGAGTCGTTGACTTTCGTCAAACATAAAGTAGTACAAACTATCTACTTCCGGCCAGCTTCGCACAACATCCGCAACGTCCTCAGTTATGTTTACCAGGTATGTGTTGTCTCCCTGAGCACTCACATATCGACTATTCGAATCAATGGTTCCAGCTCCGACTGATTCCATTTTTGCATCGCTTAGACGAACTCTTTCATTCATTCTCACAAGGTGAAATCGTTGAACACCCTCATGACTCTGTTCCCTTTCGCCATTTACATAAATGACTTTATCCCGGATTTCAAGGGTGTCACCTGCCACGGCCACCGCCCTTTTAATATAATTCGTTTTCTGGCTGATTGGTTTTGCTTCCCAGGGCACATTAAATACGATTATGTCATTTCGCTCAATATCCCTGAATCCAGGAAGCCTTGTGGATGGAATTTTAATACCAGGTAAACACCATTGTGTGAAAGGAACACACACAGCCATTGGGGTTCGGGCGCCGTAGGTTAGATTAGAGACGATAAGAAAATCACCAATCAATAAATCCTGCTCCATAGAGCCGGTTGGGATTTTATAAGACCCGAATATCAGGGATCTAAGGATAGCAGCAGCAATGAATGCAAAAACAAGTGCATCAATCCATTCCCTAAGCCACGATTTTGCCTTCTGTTCTTCGGTAGTTGAGTCCTTCTTTTTACGATTCCAGAAAAAGCCTTTTGATTCGTTTGAAGTATTTTCTTCCAAAATGTCTTTTATTTATTTCATTTGAATGTGAGAGGGAGTATCGACCTCCTCTTTCGTATACTCGCCATCTTTATAACTCACTTTGTACCATTGCTCGCGTTCAGGCGAGAAAAAATAATCAGAATATTCTTTTGGTTCGGCCTCAGTTACGGTTCTTGTGAGTGTTCGTTTCACTTCCGGCATTAAATCGATGTATCTGCTCGCCCCTACATAAACAAGTCCGTCTGCAAACGGTCCATCCAGATCAAGTACCATCATTGGAATAGATCCATTTACCACAAACCAGTATTCGAATTGAATGGCCTTCCCTGCCCTGAATTTACCGTCCGTCATAACCGTTTCTATGGTTTTAGTGGGATCACCATAGGCACTTTGTAATTTCGCACGAATTTCAATAGCCGGAATCCTATCAAGGCTGTTGTAATTAAACCCTTGTCCCGTCCATTTTATGTTTGCGAATCGCTCCTGGAACTCAGCTGCGTTTTCTGCTTCAACTTTGATGATTTGTGGCTCATCAAATTGAGCACTTGCACTTTTGGTGAGTAAGAGCATCACCACAAAAAAGAGAAAAAGCTGTTGTTTCAAATACTTCATTTACGATCTTCCTCATCCATTGAAAGTACAGCAAGAAACGCTTCCTGCGGAATTTCCACCGATCCGACTTGTTTCATGCGTTTTTTGCCTTCTTTTTGTTTCTCGAGTAATTTTCGTTTTCGGGTGATATCGCCACCGTAACATTTCGCGGTTACATCCTTGCGAAGTGCCCGAACCGAATCGCGTGCAATAATACGACTTCCTATCGCAGCTTGCACAGCTACTTCAAATTGCTGACGAGGAATAAGTTCCTTCAATTTGGCACAAACTTTTCGTCCCTGGTAGTAGGCCTTATCCCTGTGGGTTATGCTGCTCAGCGCATCCACCTGATCGCCATTCAATAGTATATCTAAACGGACAAGATCTCCTGTTCGGTATTCAATAAATTCGTAATCTAGCGATGCATAACCACGGGTTCCGGACTTCAATTTATCGTAAAAATCAAACACCACTTCTGCCATCGGAAGCTCATAGGTGATTTCAACCCGGTTATTCTGCATGAAATTCTGGTTTACGTATACTCCACGACGTTCCTGGCAGAGCTTCATAATTGGACCGATAAACTCTGCAGGTGTAATAATGCTCGCTTTTATGTAAGGTTCGTAGATGGCATCAATATCCCCGGCTCCGGGCATTTGGCTTGGGTTATCCACGCCGATCGTTTCCCCGGTCTCGAGTTTTACCTCGTACTGTACATTCGGGACTGTGGTGATGATATCAATATTAAACTCACGATCTAAGCGCTCCTGGACAATTTCCATATGGAGGAGTCCCAAAAATCCGGCACGGAATCCAAATCCTAATGCTTTCGAGGTTTCGGGTTCGTAGCTCAGGGAAGCATCATTTAGCTTAAGTTTCTCAAGGGCAGTTCGTAAATCCTCGAAGTCCTCAGAGTTGGTAGGGAAAATTCCGCTAAATACCATTGGCTTTGCCTCCTGATACCCGGGAACCGGCTCATTAGCCCTATTTTTTACGGTAGTAATCGTGTCACCAACACGCACGTGGGAAAGTGATTTCACGCTCCCAATTACATACCCTACTTCCCCAGCTCGTAACTCCTTTGCAGGCTGATAATCCATCCGAAGAAAGCCAACATCTTCTGCGTTGTATTCTTCTTTGTTCGCCATAAAAAGAAATGCATCCCCCTTTCGGATTACACCTTCCATTACGCGAACATATGCCACAGATCCCCTGTACGTGTTGAACACAGAATCAAAAATCAGGGCTTTCAGGGGTTTATCCACTTCCTCGGTTGGGCCTGGCACACGCTCAACAATAGCTTCTAATAATTCGGGAACTCCTTCTCCGGTTTTTCCGGAAACCGTGAGAATATCCTCTCTTTCACATCCAATCAAATCGATGATTTGCTGCCCTACACCATCAGGGTCTGAACTAGGTAAATCGATCTTATTCAACACAGGAACAATTTCCAGGTCCTGCTCTATTGCCTGGTATAAGTTTGATATCGTTTGAGCTTCAATTCCCTGGGTCGCATCAACAACCAGAATGGCCCCTTCACAAGCTTTCAAAGCCCGTGATACTTCATATGCAAAATCAACGTGACCCGGAGTATCAATTAGGTTAAGCTGGAATAGTTCACCATTCGGGCGCTTGTAATCCAGTTTAATGGCATGGCTCTTGATTGTAATGCCCCGCTCCCGCTCTAAATCCATATTATCGAGCATTTGCTCCTGCATCTCTCGCTCGCTAATGGTGCCCGTCATTTGTAAAAGTCGATCGGCCAGGGTCGATTTACCATGGTCGATGTGGGCGATAATGCAAAAATTGCGAATGTTACTCATATACTGTGATCGGTGCGTCTCTTTCTTAGCTAGGAAAGATACGAAGTTGGGAACTTGGACAGAAAATAATGTTCACTTGCTAAAACAAGTTTACAATTAAGCCGTCTTTTTGATTTTTAATTCCTGTATAGGAGTGTTCCGGAGTATATTTTTGCTAATCAACTCCTTTTTCTTAGTCCTGCTGATAGAATTCAGGTACATGAGACGAGAAACTGCTTCTTCAGGATTTCTCCACCTTTCTAAATACACTAGTTTATTGAATGCGAAATTTGCTTTAAATGATAAGACTGACTGAGAGCGGTGCTTTTCTAACATGCCCTCAATATCAGTTGAAAGGCCAACGTAGAGCATACCCGAAGCATTAGTAAGTATGTATATATAGTATTCTGCCATAAGTGATCGTCCTGTTAGATCATCGGCAGAAGAACTCCTTACATAAAATTTCATTTTTATTTATCGGGACTCAACAACTCAATGTGGAGTCTGAATCGTTCTTTTTCCAATGCCAGTGAATTATAAGTATCCCTAATTACTTCAAAAACGATTTCTGTGTTCCCGATAATAGTAGTCGAGAGATATCCCACTTCGATTTGTACATCAAACTGTGCGATATGCTCGAGTAATTCCTGAACTTTCTCAGTTGGATTGTGAGTCGCCAACGGTATATAGGTTATCTGAGCAATGGTTTTCATAGTTTTTTGAGCCAATTAATTCAATGGTACCTAACGAGTTAAACCTACAGTTACAAAAGAAAGTTCGTTCTGTTTATGATGAAAATCTAACGGAGCCTTTGTTTGACTTACCGCTCTAAATTCCTAATAATTGGATAACTTATAAACTTAAAGGAGGACAATGGATAATCTGGGTATTGAACAATGGTTTGGAATTCTCGAACTACCGTTCTTGCTTGTTTGTATTGTGTATAGTTTCAGAACTGCACAAACACTCAAAGGCGGAGTGTTCGGAAGGGGTATGGTTTATCTTGCATGGGGCTTTCTGGTTATGGCAGTAGGACACTTGAGCCTCCAAATCACCAACTTTTTCGGCATTGATATCTTTGAGGCGTTGCTAAGCCAGCCAATGGGTAAAATAGCATGGTTTATCGCCTTAATGACGACATGGGGACTTTCAGCTTTTGGATTCTATAAAATTTATCAGGCAAGTAAAGCGTAGAGTAAAAAGCCGGGCAACCGGCTTTTTTGATGTATCTGCATGGGCATTATCAAGGACATAGTAGAGGCTTTTAAAAGAAAAAATTCTTTAGGGACTGGTAGCAGTGATTTCTTCAGTGAAAACATCGATGCTCTCTTTGGCTACCTCACTTCCAGAATTACAAGTTCCAATCAGGCACATGCTACCATCGTTTACATCAATAACTACTTGAAACTAAAAAGTGCAGATCGGCAAGAACGCCTGGCAGAAAGCTATTTATTCGTTGAGAAGTACCTCACCGATATCGATCCAAAGTTTGATCTCACTAAAGAAAAACTTCGGGCCCGGATAAAAGTTCAGTATGCGCAATTACTGTCTATCGATAGTTTTGCCATTATTTTTGAAGATGAATCGAAGCAGGAATTCGAACTCTGCCGGCTCTTCCTGAGGGAGGTAATTTCCGGGCTCCAGGATTTACTCGGTGAGAAAGGAAGTGAACAAATTCAAGGGATTAGCCAGTATCTGGAGAATATTCCAAATGGATTTCCAAGCCAAAACCCGTTGAATGAGCTGGGTTTCAATCCATCAAATTACAATGATTGGGTTCATTTCTTACGAAAGCTAAGCTTCTATACCTTCAATATCCTGAAGGACAAAATTGGGGAAGAGGCTTCCCTGCGACGTTTTGATCACGGTTATAAGACACTAGCCAAGAAATTCATTAACCTGGATTCCTTCCAGATCATAATCTCAGTACTACCTGAGAATCTGATGGATGAAGACCGGGTGGGCGCTCTCACCAAACACCAGATTGAAAAATTACTCCTCAAAAAGGCAGACCACTTTGAGCAATTGACCAAAGACCTTCAGGAAAAAAACCTGGAACTGGAGGCCACACAGCGGCTTCTTATCGAAGCAAAAAACAAAGCCGAAGAAGCCACCAAAGCCAAAGCAATGTTTTTGGCAAATATGAGCCATGAAATCCGCACTCCGATGAATGCTGTGATTGGAATGACCGAAATACTCCGGGAAACCAATCCATCCAAAGAGCAGCTTTTATATATAGATACCATTTATAAAAGTGGATATGATTTGATTCATATCATCAACGACATCCTCGATTACTCTAAGATTGAATCCGGAAACCTTGAACTGGAAAAACAACCCGTAAACATTCAGAATCTTACTGCTGATCTTGGAAATCTTCTTGTCCTAAAAGCTGAAGAAAAAAACATTGATTTGATTTTTTACGTGGATAAGGAAGTCCCTGACTTTGTAATAGGTGATGCCGTTCGGCTAAAACAAATACTCACCAATTTGCTTGGAAATGCCATCAAATTCACCAGCATCGGGGAAGTAGTTCTTGAGGTAGATATTCAGAAAAAGGATGCTGCTGAGGCCACCCTGGAATTCAGGGTTATTGATACCGGGATTGGCGTTCCCGAGAATAAAATTGAACATATTTTCGACTCTTTTTCCCAGGTTGATGCCAGCACGACCAGAAATTACGGAGGTACCGGTCTCGGACTTACCATCACAAAAAGCCTTGTAAACATGATGGGTGGAGAAATCTGGGTAACCAGCAAGGTTGGAGAGGGATCTACCTTCACATTCACCATTAAGCTTCCTATTGATGATTCAATTAGTCGCAAACCTGTTGATGTTTCTAACCTCGAAGGAAAAACAGTACTCGTGGCTGATCAAAACAGTAGGCAAAGAACGGTTTTAGCAAAAAGCCTGGCAGGTCTGGGAATTGCTGTACACACATACGCTTCTCTTGAGGAATTAATAATCGGTATTCAGCAAGTTCCGGAGATAAATGTGGTCTTGGTAGAGGAATACTTATACAAAAGTGCCGATACGGCTTTAAGAACAGGATTTGGAGCTCAATTGAACTCTAAAAAAATCCCCTTGATCAGCACTATTCCATTTAGTTCAAGTGTTGATCAGGAATCGGATGAAGAATCTATTTACCTCACTAAGCCAATCCGACTGGAAGACTTAATAGGTGCGATTCAGAGAGCATTGATTGGTAAAAAAGATGTCGCTGAAATACTTCCCGAAGAAATCGTTCATAAAATCCGGCCGATTTCGATCTTGTTGGCTGAGGACAACCCCACAAATCAATTGGTGGCAAAGGGGCTGATGCGAAATATCGGATACGACATCGATGTGGTTGATAATGGACAGAAAGTGCTGGAGTCCCTGGACAGAAAATTCTATGACCTGATTTTGATGGATGTGCAGATGCCTGTACTGGATGGCCTTCAAACCACACAAAAACTTCGAATGAAAGTGATTGCGCCAAAACAACCCATTATCATTGCAATGACCGCGAACGCTTCAGAAGAAGACAAACAGGTGTGCTTATTCTCCGGGATGAACGATTATTTAAGCAAGCCAGTTACTCGTGGCGAAATTATTGAAAAAATCGAAAATTGGTTTCCTGAAAACTAATTCAATCTGTATCTTTACACTGTGAATTCAACATTGCATCATATTTCCCATCATCTTCATGGTCGCCATTGTGGCCACCATCGCGTGCACTAATTCTATTTGCACCATCCACCCTGTTTGAATTCAATTTCAACTTATCTTTTAACTCCTTTTTTACTTACTGAAAACTCATGAACCGTACGAAAGATTCTTCGACATCATTGCGAATTGCCATTCAAAAGAGCGGACGATTAACTGATAAAACCATCGATTTGCTCCATGGGATCGGAATCGAGTTTGATAACTACAAGCGCAACCTGATGGTAAAAACCCGCAACTTTGATGTAGAGTTACTCCTTCTCCGCGACGATGATATCCCGGAATATGTTCAGGATGGGATATGTGATCTTGGATTTGTCGGAGCGAACGAGGTGTTCGAAAAAGACGCTGATGTTACTGTTCTGCGCGGCCTGAACTACGGACGATGCCGGCTTTCAATTGCAGCTCCGGAAAACGGAAGCCTACAGAATGTTTCTGATTTCGAAGGAAAAACCATCGCCACCAGCTATCCCTTTTTAACTAACAAATACTTCAAAGAACATGGAGTAAATGTGAACCTGGTAGAAATTTCCGGAGCTGTTGAAATCACTCCTCAGTTAAAAGTCGCAGATGCAATTTCCGATCTGGTTTCTACAGGCGGCACTTTGATCGCAAATGGACTTAAAGAGTTATTTTCGATTTTAGATTCTGAAACCAAGCTTATTAAAACCAACAAAGAACTTTCTCCTGGCAAGCAAAAGCTTGTCGAAAAATTCCTGGTAAGAATCGACGGCTATCAGCAGGCGAAAAAGAGCCGGTATATCATGATGAATGCGCCCGCTTCGAAAATTGATCGGATCAAAGAAATCATTCCATCCATGAAAAGCCCCACCATTGTTCCATTGGCTGAATCGGATATGGTGGCCATTCACACCGTAATTCCATACGATAAGTTCTGGCTGGTGATGGAAGAATTAAAGAGCGCCGGTGCAAGCGATATTGTAATGTTACCTATTGAAAGCATGATCTTTTAAACCATTCAACAAAAACATTGAATATGAAATTACCCGGATCGGCAAAACTTAGCCCCCTCCCCTTACTAAGGGAGGGTCGGGGTGGGGTCAACCCAAATAATTTTTCCATGAAAACCTACGAATTACAATCACTTTCTGAAAAAGAACGCTTTGAACTACTTAAACGTCCGAAAATGGATTTTTCGTCCATCTTCGAAATCGTTCAGCCAATACTTGATGAAGTTGAAAAAACCGGCAACTCAGCAGTATTAAAATACACGGAAAAATTCGATGGAGTGAAGTTAGATCAAGCTACGATCTCTCCCTCGGAGCTGGAGATAGAATTGCCAGATGACTTAAGATCGGCTATTGATATTGCCTTCAGGAACATTAAAACATTTCATGAAGCACAAATCAGCCCTGATCTTGAGATTGAAACCATGACCGGGGTAGTTTGCAGGAAAGTCATGCGTCCAATCGAAAAGGTTGGGTTGTACGTACCAGGAGGAACAGCTATCCTCCCCTCAACCGCAATGATGTTATGTATCCCTGCAATGATTGCAGGTTGCAAAACCATCGTCCTGGCTACTCCACCAAACCAGGCAGGAAAAATATCACCTGAAGTAGCCTACATTGCTAAGAAAGCCGGAGTTACTTCCATTCTATTGGCAGGGGGAGCACAGGCGGTAGCTGCGATGGCTTTTGGTACCGAATCTGTTCCCAAAGTGGATAAGATTTTTGGTCCGGGTAACCAGTTCGTGACGGCTGCTAAAATGATTCTTCAAAACAGTGAGGCTCAGATTTCCATCGATATGCCGGCCGGACCGTCTGAGGTTTTGGTAATTGCTGATAAATCAGCCAATCCTGCTTATGTAGCCGCAGATTTACTATCCCAGGCTGAACACGGTGCGGATAGTCAGGTTGTATTGCTAGCAATCGACGGTTTCAATCTGGCTTTGCTCGAATCAGAACTTGAAACCCAGTTGAATCAACTTCCGAGAAAAGAATTTGCAGCAAAAGCACTTGAACACAGCTTCATCCTTGAAGTTCAGAATTTGGATGAAGCCCTGGATTTTTCCAATGAATACGCACCGGAACATTTGATCATCAACATTGAAAATGAAGAATCGGTTACTGAAAAAATCATCAATGCTGGTTCGGTCTTTTTAGGTGCTTATACCCCGGAAAGTGTAGGTGATTACGCTTCCGGGACCAACCATACCTTACCGACTTACGGCTATGCACGGATGTACAGCGGCGTTAACCTGGCTTCCTTCCAAAAATCGATCACCATGCAAACGCTTAGTCCTGCCGGGTTGAAAATACTCGGACCAACTGTTGAGAAGTTAGCCGAAGCTGAGGGCCTGGATGCGCACAAAAATGCGGTCTCAATAAGATTGAGGGATTTGGGAAATGAGTAAGGAATTCGATTTAAAATCTCTTATCCGGCCAAACATCCTGAATCTACAGCCTTATCGAAGCGCACGTGATGATTTTGATTCAGGAATACTGCTCGATGCCAACGAAAACTCTTTTGGAGCCCCTTTCGAAAATCAGTCTGAATTGCATCGATACCCAATGCCCTACCAGGAGAAATTAAGATCCTTAATCGCAGACTTCCGTGGTATTGATGCTGGAAATGTGTTTGTTGGTGTAGGGAGCGATGAAGCGATCGACCTGTTATTCCGAATTTTCTGTGAACCGGGAAAGGATCGAGTGCTGATCACCCCTCCTACTTATGGTATGTACAAAGTCTCGGCAGCTATTAACAATGTGGAAGTCGAAAAGGTACTCTTAACGCCGGATTTCCAACTTCAAGTTGATGAAACACTGGCTGCAGTCTCAGGACAAACGAAACTCATATTTTTGTGTTCTCCAAACAATCCGACAGGCAACAGCCTGAATCCGAATGACATCCTTTCTATTGTAGAAGGATTTGATGGAATTGTAGTTCTGGATGAGGCCTATATCGATTTCAGTGAAAACGAGAGCCTTGCTCAAAAAGTGAAACAATATCCAAACCTGGTCATACTTCAGACTATGTCCAAGGCATTTGGGCTTGCAGGAATTCGGTTAGGTATCGCGATTGCAAGTCCTGAAATCATAGACTACATGATGAAGGTGAAAGCGCCATACAACGTAAATAAACTAACTTCTGAAGCGGCAATTCGTGGATATTCGAATATCAAATCAATGAAAAAGAATGTATCAGAAATACTTTCTGAACGATCGCGGATTATCAAAGCGCTGACTACCATCAAAGCAGTTGAGAACGTCTTTCCTACCGATGCCAACTTCTTGATTTTCAAAGTTGAAAATGCATCAGATGTATACAAAAGGCTTGCTGAAGAAGGTGTCATTGTTCGCTTTCGCGGAAATGAACCGCATTGTGAAAATTGTCTGAGGCTCACCGTTGGAACCCCAGACGAAAACGATCAATTCTTAACTGCCTTAAGAAAAGTACTTTATGAATCCTGAGGTACCAGCCTGGTACCAATCACAGGGATATCTCCCCGGTTGGCCCAAAGCAGAATTGCACTGGATATGAATACAACGATTCCCATAATAAATAAGGTTCCACCATCACCCATTACCTCGATACCCAGTACGGTTAAATGGCTCATAATAGCTCCGGCCATTACTCCCAACGCTATAATGGCTCCAAGCCAGGTGGTTCGCGGAACCAGCAGCAGAATTGAAGCGATTAATTCTGCCACACCGGAAGCATACCTTCCGAAGGGCTCCAGACCAACCGTTTCAAAAATGTATATCGACTCAGCAGCACCTGTGAATTTAAAAAATAGTGTTTGCAGCATGATGAAAGCTGCTACCAGTCGTAATATCCAATAGAAAATGTTTACTTTTGATTTCATAATAATTGCATTTTGATTTTTTAAAGAAGCTAAAAATTCCGCTAACCAACTTGATCACAAAAGATTAACAAATCAAACTCCGGATCCATAATGTCCATGAACATCTGGCTTCAACCCGAAACTATCTCAAACTTTGGCAACAAATATCTTCCGAAAGGATTTGTTCACTTCTGCTCCACCCTTAAGACAGATTCTATCCATTTTTGTACTGATCAGGATCAGCTTACAAAAAAGCAGTGTACTCAACTGGAGATAGAAAATCTGCTATCTGCTTTTGAAGAATCTTCGGCTGATGGAATGATTGAGTTCGATAAAAGTGAGGGAAAATTGGAGTTCTGGGTTGGCGAAAAAGTCATTGCTGTAGGATTTGATTTTTCAGAGTTACTGGAAAGCTATAGCAAAGGATTACAGCGAACCGGCCGACTCACACGAACGACTAATGAAACGGACATTTCGATCGAATTAAACCTGGATGGAACCGGGAAAAACGATATCCATACGGGACTGAAGTTCTTTGATCACATGCTGGAGCAGATTGCCAGACATGGTTTTGTAGATTTAAAACTCACCTGCGATGGTGATTTAGAGGTGGATGAACATCATACCATTGAAGATGTAGCCATTGCCTTGGGAGAATGCATTACGGAAGCGTTGGGTGATAAAAAAGGAATTGAGCGGTACGCTTTTGTATTACCCATGGATGAAGCTCAGGCTACCGTGGCACTTGATTTATCTGGTCGCCCGTACCTCGTTTTTGAAGGGGAATTTAAGCGTGAATATGTGGGCGATTTACCTACTGAAATGGTGAAACACTTTTTTTATAGCCTGTCAATGAATTTGAAAGCAACCCTCCAAATCGAGTTTAAAGGAGAAAACGATCACCACAAAATTGAAGCTATTTTTAAAGGGTTTGCTCGTGTATTGAAAACCGCTGTGGAAAAAAATCCCCGAATTAAAAATATGATCCCCAGTTCGAAAGGAAGTTTATAATGATCGCATTAATTAAATATCGCGCGGGTAATATAGCCTCCGTTTCTAATGCTTTAGACCGGTTGGGGGTTGATTTCTACCTTGCTGAAACAGTAGGTGAACTCGAAAAAGCGGATGGAATCATTTTTCCCGGAGTAGGTCATGCAGGTTCAGCCATGGAATCTCTCAAAGAAAATGGGATTGACGCATACCTCAAATCTACAGAAAAACCGGTTCTGGGCATTTGCGTTGGTATGCAACTCTTGTTTGAAACTTCCACTGAAGGCGATACGGTTGGATTAGGAGTAATTCCTGGCGGTTTAGTCCGGTTTGATTCCGAAACGGAGAAAGTGCCCCACATGGGTTGGAATACAATCCAAAAGCACGGAACACATCCACTGCTACGAGATATTCAAGAAAACGAGTACCTGTACTTTGTTCACAGTTATTATGCACCGGAAACCCAGCACGCTGTAGCTTTGTGTGAATATATAACTCCGTTTACTGCGGTTGTTTCCAAAGACAATTATTTTGGAGTACAATTCCACCCTGAAAAATCCGGTAAAACGGGCGCTAAAATTCTAAAGAACTTCATAGATTACGTCTATCATAACTGAGAGAGAAAATGCAAGTCATTCCAGCCATCGATTTATACAACGGAAAATGTGTACGTCTCCATAAAGGTGATTACAACGAGGTTACCGTATATCATGAATCTCCAATTGAACAAGCCCAGGAGTTTCAGGATGCAGGTTTCGATCACATCCATATTGTGGATTTAAACGGAGCCAAGGAAGGACGCTTTGTGAACCTTCCCCATATTAAACAGATCATAAATGAGCTGGGGATTTCAGTCCAGACCGGCGGTGGAATCCGAACATATGCCGACTCCGATTATTTAATTCGTGAGGGAATATCTAAGGTAATCTGTAGTTCTATGGCGGTTCGTAATGAACCGGAGTGGTTGAAATTGCTACAAAATCACCCTGATAAGACCATATTGGGAATGGATTTAAAAGAAGGGAAAATCGCTTATGCAGGTTGGTTGGAAACGGCAGCTGAGTCGGTGGATTCATTTGTATCCAGAATGATTGAGCATGGTCTTAATGAGATCTTGTGTACAGATATCTCTAAAGACGGAACCCTATCCGGTCCTAACCAGGAATTGTACGAAGAACTGAAAGCCAAATTTCCATCTATCCGATTAATTGCTTCAGGTGGGGTTTCTTCCATCGATGATCTTAAACAACTTTCTAAAGCAGGTATAGATGCTGTAGTAGTTGGAAAAGCGTACTACGAAGGGCGCATCAGCCTTAAAGAAATGTATGCCGTTAGCTTTTAACTATTCCTCTGTTGCTGACGGATCACCTATTTTTCCAATAAACGCTATTACTCCTGTCGACTTTTCCCTCAAAATCATAAGATAAGGTTCATTAAAAACCACACTAGGCGGAGGTGGGGGAAGACTTGTAACCGCTACCGTTACTGCGGTTACTCCGGCGGCTTCGGTTCCTTCTTCATCCATTTTCAAAAAGGTTTTGTGTAGTACACTTGAAACGAAGAGGTTATCAACCTCCACAAACAGATTGTTTAACTCCGCACTCTCTGTAAATACTTGTTGCATCCCAAGTCCCGCCAGGTCACTTTTCATCTGCCGCTTATATCCCAATTCAAGTTTAGGAATGAAATAACTGACCTGGCCTGTGTTCAGGTTGGATGTCCATTCCTTCAAACTTTCGGTTGATAATCGATTGGCTATGAGCTCGTCTATGCTCATTTCCTGACTACCAGGCTTGATAAAAAGCATGCTGAATGACTCATTACCATATGGCAATTCAAGCATTACTAATTCTTCATTGATAAGATAGGATGCCTCATTTTGCTGACTCATCATATCGATAATTACGTAGTCGCTATCATCAAGTAAAAATTCGTGATCCCGGGTTTCCTCAGAGTCAAATTTGTTCTTCCAATTGCCATTAAAGTAAACCGCGTTAATCAGAAACATTACATCCTCCGGAGCAATGACGTCGACAATTTGCGTGATTCGCTCATTAGTCTTTTCTGAAACCCAATCATTTATTTCGTCCTTTGTATCAGGGTCACTAAAATCTTTCGTGGCTGTTTCAGCTTCAAAATATGTTTGAACAGCCTCTTGAAACTCTTCTTTCATGATCAATCCATCACGCGCCCAAACTGAATTTGCTATATCGAATTCTATAGATTCATCAACATTTTCTAACTCATCTTTTAAGGATTTGTATCCTTTATTAATCTCTTCCTGATTTAAATCAGAGAAACCAAGTGTGGTTTGCATCTCTTCTAACGTATTACCCGTAGCTCCATTCATGGTCATTCCTAAAGCCATAGAAACACTTAACGGAGAGATGAAAATGTTGGAACTTGAATCATTTGAATGAATTTCCTTGAATAGCTGAATACTAAAGCCGGCATCAGCTTCGGCCAGCTTAGCTTTTGCGGCCAGTATTTGCGGATCTTCTTCCGACACCCCGGTTGAATCGCAAGTAATTAGTGAAAGAGATAGAATCCCGAAAAGAAAAAAAGTGCTTATTCTCATGGCCCCAATGATTTGTTCCCGAGGAACTTAAACTTTAATTACTTTTATAAAGATCGCATGAAATGACTAGTTAATTAATTTCTGTATCGAGTTTTGAATATCTTGTAATGCTGATTAATCTTAGCAGCAACACTAAAAATGGCTTTCCCGAATGGGTTTTCTTGAAAAAATTGGACTAGGTCGCAAAAAAAAGGAGCTTACACCTCTACTCGGCGACAAAAAAAAGGCAGAAAAGGAGGCGTATTCTCTTCGCAGAAATCCTTACCTGAGGGCTTTCATATTTCTTTGTTTTATACTCATTTCGGTATTCTCTCTGCCACGTACTTCCGTAAATTCAGGATATATTTTCACACAAGGACAGCCCTGGAGAGCAGATGATTTAACTGCACCTTTTACTTTCTCTTTAAATAAAACACCCCAGGAAATTAGTGCAGAAGAGGATGAAATCAGGAACCAGACCCCTTTGATCTTTGAGGTAGATGCGAATTCCGGAATTACCATTCAAACACGGCTGGATTCTTTATATCGGGCTCTTCAGCCTTTACTTGAAAGTTATCACGACTGGCAGGTTGCAAAAGAATCTGAAAGTCCCACCCAATTTGATGATAGCCTCCGTTTTGCACGAGAATTCAATTTTTCGAATATCGGTATCACAGAACCTTCATTGAACGTTCTTCTAACAAGTTATCATGACGTCCAGAATCGAAACCTGAATTACAACCGCTTTGATGGGGTAGTCGTAAAAACCAGGTTAGAAAGTTTGATTGATCAACTCCTTGCCCAGGGCATTATCGATCAAAACAAAAGCAATATTTCGGCGGAAGTTATCACGTTGGTGAATGCCGCTGAAAGCACCGAGCAACCCATTACTATTGCACGTGTCCGGGATTTAAGAGAAGCCAACGATTTTGCTCAATTTCAGTTAAACCGGTCTTTTGCAGGGGAACGAGCCCAATTAGCCATCGAGCTATACAACAAAGTAATTGGCCCGAACTATCGTTACAGCGAAGAACGCCGGCAACAGCGCATTGACGAAGCGATTGCCAACATCTCACCTACTAAAGGTGCGATGGCTCAGGGCCAGGTTATTATTCGCCGGGGAGACATGGTAACTTCCGAAACAGTAAACATTCTGGAAAGCCTGAATGCCACACGTGCTCTTAACGCAACCGATACAGAACGATGGCTCCGATTTGGCGGAGGGGTAATACTTGTAGTCCTGATTTCCCTTGTTTTCTTTATGTATCTGTACCTGTATCGACGGAGCATCAGCTCACATAATGGTTTGTTTCTCCTCGTTTTTCTAACAATGGGAATCATCAGCATTGCCAATTTGGTACTCATGTATTTTGATGTAGCTAATGCATTTGTGATTCCGGTTGCAATTGCTCCCATCATTTTAACGATCATTTTTGACTCGCGGGTTGGCATTATCGCTGCTGTTACTATGGCTTCATTGATTGGCCTTGTGCATGGCTATGATTTCGAATTTACAATTTCAACGTTTGCCGCTTGTTCGATGGGAGTATTTTCTGTCCGTGATGTTCGAAATCGCTCCCAGTTCTTTTTTACAACTCCGGGAATCGTTTTTATAACCTATCTGATTTCCATGGGAGCTTTCAGTCTGGCAGTAATGGAAGAATGGGAAGTAGTGCTTAATAACGCCGTTTTTATTGCTATAAACTGTCTGTTCATACTCTTTACTTATCCAATAATCCTTCTTTTTGAAAAGATTTTTGGGGTTACTACCGACTTTACCCTGCTTGAGCTCGGGGATACGAATCAACCTTTACTTAAAGAGTTGATGAATAAAGCACCGGGGACATTCCATCATAGTCTGCAAGTAGCCAATCTCTCCGAAGCTGCTGCTTCTGCCATCAACGCAAACCCACTCTTAGTCCGGGTTGGTGCTTTGTATCATGATATCGGTAAAATGATTAAACCGGAATATTTTGTTGAGAATCAGGCGGGTGGAGCCAATGAGCACGATAAGTTGAAACCGCAGATGAGTGCAATGGTTATAAAAGCCCATGTAAGTGAAGGGGTAAAAATGGCCAAAGAATATAGCCTGCCAAAAGTGCTGGTCTCCTTTATAGAAACACACCACGGCACATCTGTTATCCGATACTTTTTCGAAAAGGCTAAAGCCAACGAAGAGGAAAAAGAAAAAGACACTCCTAATGAGGAAACTTTCCGATATGATGGCCCTCTCCCTTCCACCAAAGAAACGGGAATCCTCTTACTCGCAGATGGTATTGAAGCCGCCTCTCGAGCGATGAAAAATCCTACATATAGCAAACTTGAAAACCTGGTTAACCGGATGGTCGATGACCGTGTTAGTGAAGGTCAACTGAGCCACTGCCCGCTTACATTCAGGGATTTGCAGGTAATCAAAGAGTCCTTCATCAGCATTCTAGTTGGGGTTTACCACAGCAGAATCGAATACCCGGATGAAGAAAAATCCACCAAAGAAGTCGAAGGAAAGGACAAAAGCCAGGCTGCTGAAAAGAGTCCTCCCATTAACGGAGAACAACAGCAGAAATCAAATTCTGAAGCCTGACCTGTGAGGTTCAAAGGAGAACTTGACTTATATCTTCAATTTGTAAAGCTCGAAAAAGGGCTCTCTCAAAATTCCATTGTCTCTTATCAGAATGATTTAGATCGGTATCTCAAATTTTTGATTACTGATCAGAAACTCACTGATTTAAGCGGGGTTACACTTCATCACATAGAATCCTTTTTGGATTTTCTTATTGATAATGAGTTGTTGTCGGCTTCTTCGCTGGCAAGAAATATTTCGAGCATTAGGGGGTTTCATGAATTCGCTGTTGTTGAAGGAATCACAAAAGCGAACCCGGCCGAGTTAATCGAGTTACCCAAAAAGGCTCGCAAACTCCCCGAAATATTGAATCCTGAAGAAGTAATCTCGATGCTGGATACCCCGGACACGTCAAAACCGGCCGGGGTTCGTGATAAAGCCATCCTGGAATGTTTATATGGGACCGGGATGAGAGTGAGCGAACTCACCGACCTGGAAACCGATCGATTATATTTTGAAATTGGATTTATCCGTGTAATTGGGAAAGGAAGTAAGGAACGTCTGGTGCCTGTTGGGGAGGTTGCACAGGAAGCGCTGGAGCATTACATCGAATATGCACGTCCTTTATTTTTTAATATTGAAAAGGCAGCCAAGGCCAAAAACAAAGTATTTTTGAATCAACGTGGTGGAGCTTTAACCAGAATGAGTGTCTGGAATATTGTCCAAAAAGCGGCAAAAGAGGCCGATATCAAAAAGAATGTATATCCGCATATCTTTCGACATTCTTTTGCCACCCACTTATTAGAGGGTGGAGCTGATTTAAGGGCAGTTCAGGAAATGTTGGGGCATTCTTCTATTCTAACCACTGAGATTTATACTCATGTGGATCGATCCTTACTTCACCAGGTGCATAAACAGTTTCACCCCCGGGCCTGATTCAGTGCAGCTATCAGGTTATCGCCATTCACCATGTAGTGAGAACCATGCCAAATAACCTCTCCGTTCTTCATCACGAATAGTTGAGGCGATTCATGACGAATCTGCACTCTATCGGCAAAGTATCTGGAAATCGGACGCTCCCGTACTACATCAATCATATAAAGATCAATATCATCTAAATCAGATTTTTTGATCAGCTCCATATTCTGCTTCGCCATGAAACTGGTTCCACAATAGTTGCTATGTTTGAATACAACCTGAGGACGCTGATTGGAGGCCAAAATAATTTCATCCACCTGGGACTCATCATCAACAGACTCCCAAAATGTGGCTCCTCCAGAGGAATTGCTATCAAGAAATCGATCTAAAAATCCCATGCATTTCTGAATTAACCTTGTTAAGATACGCCAAGATTCAGACACTTTCTGTGTCGCCAAAAACTAACTTAGAGAAACATCAAAAATATGAGTATTGAGTCGAACACACAGGTTTTTTGGTTAGGGCATTCTGCTGTAAAAATGGTTAGCCCTAAAGGAAATGTAATTTATGTGGATCCTTTTTTGACCCACAATCCGTCCACCCCTGATCACTTGAAACAGGTAGAACAGGCAGATTTCATCCTACTGACTCACGGACACGAAGATCATGTTGGAGATACCATTGAAATCGCTAAAAAAACAGGCGCCAAAGTTGTTGGTATTGTAGAGTTGATTGGATTATTGACCAACGAAGGTTTAGCAGCCGAACAAGGAGTTGCATTCAATAAAGGTGGTACCGTGAATTTCGACGATTTTTCGGTGACTATGGTTTCCGCTAATCATAGTTCATCTTATAAAGGACAATATGCCGGTGATCCAGCTGGGCTGATCATCTCTTTTGAGGATGATATCTGTGTATATCATATGGGCGATACCAACATATTCTCTGACTTAGAACTTTATGGAGAACTGTATGAGCCTACACTCGTTTTTGCACCGATTGGTGATCATTTTACCATGGGGCCGGAAGAAGCGGCATATGCTGTAGAGATGATAGATCCTGAAATTGCTGTTCCCATCCATTATGGTACCTGGCCACCCATCGCGAGTGATCCAAAAGTTTTTAAAGAAGTACTGGAAGAGTTTTCAGGAATCAACGTCATAATCCCTGAAATAGGAGAAAATATTTTTTAGGGTTAAACTTTCAGTTTTACTTGAATTTGCATTATCATCCCCTAATTAACTTTATCTAATCGGTACAAGAGGTTTCAGAACATGAATAATCCAAGATTACTTCGCATCTTTGCTGTACTTTTTACTTTCCTAACTCTTAATCTTGCTTTAACTCCTTCTGCTTTCGCAATAGCAAATCTTGAGTTTCCAGCTTACGCTTTAAATGAGCAAGCAAAAGCAGATGCGACAGAGGCTGCTAATTCTACAGATACTCAAATTTGGTTTTTAGCAGGTTGCTTAGGCGGAATAATTGGTGTTCTAATTGCACAAGCAGTTGAGCCTAAACCGTCAGCAACAGCTCTTCTCGGTAAAAGTCCGGAATATATAGCAACATATACCGATACATATACAGAAATCGCAAAAAAAAGACAGACTAGATCAGCTATGAATGGCTGTATTGCAGGAACACTTGTTACTGTTGCTTTTTACGCTATTTTAATAGCAGCTGCGGCTTCTGAAGATGATTAATCATCAAGTAAGAAAATTTACAGTCTTACTTTTTTTTGTAGTATGGGGATTCTTAATTAATGAGAATTCGTATTCGCAATATAATTCTATCTTCTCGGCAAATACTTTAATTGAGTCAGATTTTTCTTTTAAAACTGTAGAATTAAATTCGACCGAGAACATCTCAGGGATACTTCAGTTTTATAATGGTTCACTTTACCTGGAAATTGTTGAGCCAATAAAGCAGAATGTTCTTATTACCGGATCAACGATGACAATGTATTACCCGGAAAGTAATCAGGTAATTGAATTTTTCGGGAAAACACCTTTTGATTTGCCAATCATTTCGTCAATTCTACCCTTGTTCAAAAATGATTATGGCTTAACAGATATCGGTTTTATAGTAGATGATTTCACCACCACTAACGATACTACTATAACAATGTGGATTCCGAAAGAAAGGAATGATCAAAATTCTGATTCTTTTTTTAAGCTGATTTATGTGTCCGATGTATTGTATTGGGTTCAGCATAACAGCGAAAATAATTCGCTCGATATTGTAACACATCTTTCAAATTATAGTGCTGCCAGGGAATTACTATTGCCAATGTTAATTACAACTACCAAGAGGGTCGATGGTAAAGAAGTCACCGAAACTATAGAATTGAAAGAACTAGAATCCTCTGTAACAGAACTTTTCGAATTCAATTTTGAAATACCAGACAATGCTAAAAGAGAACAGTATTCATTTTAAGAGACTCTTCCTGTCGGTTTGCTTAGTGATTATATCAAATCTTTTTTTTGGTGTAGTCTACGCACAATCTCAAGATGACAATTTAGAAGAAAGAATATCAGAGTATCTAACAGCTATAGAATCGATTGAAAAAGAAACCGATGACGGACATGGCTTTCTATATAAGACCTATCAAACATTCATTTCCAGCAACGATTCTAATTCATGTCCATTTACACCAAGTTGTTCTGCTTATGCTTCCGAAGCTTTAAAAAAGCATGGATTAATTAAAGGCATTTTAAAAACCGGAGACCGCCTTCAAAGATGCAATGGTGGTCCTACTTTGTTAAGTGACTACCCAATTAATTTGGAAGCTAGTCGGCTAGCAGATCCTGTAGATTAAATGATTCCAAAAACTCAAATCGCATTTCTGATCTACTTTCTACTTTCTGGAATACTTTCTAACGTTCATGCACAAGAGACTTTACCATCAGATGAAACTTGTGATCTGGAATATCTCTCCTTCCTCAAACAAAACAGCCTCCACTCTCTGGTTGTTGACATAGTTGAAAAAAAGTGCCCCTTATTTGTCACCAATTTCATATATGCTGAATCACTTTTAAAAACTGAGTCTTTTGATAAACTTAAAGTATTGCTCAAAAGTAACCTACTTAACCCGGGTAGTACCGTTGAACAAACTAGCCTGAACGTAATTTCTCAAGATGTTCACTTCCGTGAATTTAGCTACCAGGAATATCGTTTGAACTTACCTTCCATTAATAGCAGTGAAATTCAAAACAAAGAATTAAATCGAACAGAATATTTATCCTTTCTGGAGACCAAAGGACTTAATTTCAGATACGTAAATGTGGATATTCTATTTGCTATTAAGGAATCAGATATAGATTACTTAACAGCGAATCAAAGCCTGTTGAGCAATAGTAATTTGATACTTTACCCGGAAGTTAAATCTCTTTATGAAAAAGTACTTATTCCAGATACAAAAGTAGCCTCACCAGTGCTTTCATCTCTGTTCTCAGCAATTCTCCCCGGCAGTGGAAGATTGCTTTATGGCCGATTTTATGATGCAATAAATAGTGCTTTTCTGGTATTTGGAAGTGCATACTTAACATACAAGCATTGGGATGATACCCCCTTTAACTATATGTTTGGGGGAATTACAGCCTCCTTTTATGTTTCAAATATATATGGTTCATATAGTGGAGCCGTACGTGCGAATAACGAAAATCGATTAAGATCTCAATTCGATGCTGAAAACATATATTACAGTCTTCCTTCTTATCTCGATTAATCCCTCCGATTCAATTGAAGATGGAGATCAGGCCTTCGAAGAAGGTGATTTCTACTCTGTACTAGTTGATTATACATTTGCCATATATCAGGGCCGGGACGAAATGAATCCATCTGTCAAAAAGGAAGTATTATTAAAGCTTATCTTCTCCGCTTATATGCTTGATCAAGACGAAGCAGTATTATCATTTTCTGATCAAATTCGACCACTTCTTAAGAAGAAACAGGATATAAATGATCCCATCGACTCCGACATTTCAGCATTGATTAACATGATTTCGATATTAAGCGAATCTGAGATTAACCCTAATAGCGCGTTAATTTCTTCTATTCAATTTCAACCGAATACCGACGAACAAACAAAGTTCAAAAGCTTACTCATAGCAAACGCACATCTTAAAAACCGAAATACTGACCGATTTGAAGAATTCTACTCTCAATTTTGTTCACTAAAAACATGCATAGAACTCAATAGCGAAGAACCAAAACAAAAAAGTCAAAAAATAGCCAGAAACATGTCGGTAATACTTCCCGGTTCTGGGCAGATTTACGCAAAAAATTATGCAAGTGGAATTGGTGCTATTGGAATTACTGGATTAGGAGCTTATCTGACTGGAAAAGCTGCCGTAGAGGAACGATACATTGATGGGAGTATAATTGGCCTGTTACTTTTTTACCGTTACTATATTGGCAATATTGAAGAAGCCCGAAACAGTGTTAGAGCCTATAATGCTTCAAAAAATCAAACCCAGTACCGAGAGTTTACAGAAGTATTAAATACGGAAGTGGGATTATTAGAGGAAACTATTTACCATTCCATTTTACACATTCCTTTTTAGTTTGGCTAATAAATCTCAACCCAATCAATTATGTCAAAAATAATAATTGCGCTCACCTTAATTTTGTTTCCGTTGAAAAGTAATGAAGAAGCCCGACGCTGGGGCCAGTCCGGGCACAGAGCAACAGGTTATATCGCTGCCGAATTACTTACCGATAAAGCTACAGCCGAAGTACATAGAGTGCTAAACGGAGATTCCATGGCAGAGGCCAGTACATGGATGGATGAAATTCGATCTGATCCAAACTTCCGATTTATGAATCCATGGCATTATTGCACTATCCCGGAAGGAATGACCTACGAAGAAGCAGGAACTCCTGAAAATGGAGACGTACTTTGGGCCATCGAAAAAATGGTTACCGAATTGAAATCAGGAGAATTATCTACTGAACAGGAAGCTATCAACCTAAAAGTGCTTATTCATTTAGTGGGAGATCTTCATCAACCTTTGCATGTTGGAAACGGGACTGACCGTGGTGGCAATGATGTGCGCCTTCAATGGTTTGGAGATAATTCAAACTTACACCGCGTTTGGGATAGTGAAATGATTGACAGCCGCCAGCACGATGGCAGAGAATTAGCTGATTTTTCCGACGATCAATTAACTGATGAACTCATTGAGGAATGGCAAAGTACAAGTTGGTTAGATTGGGCCTATGAATCATCTTCTCTACTTGAGCAGGTTTACGATTTTGAAGGAGATCGATTGGGCTACGAATATATGTTTCATAATTTTGAAACCGTAGAGCTAAGAATACTTCAGGCGGGCGTTCGCCTGGCAGGTTTGATCAACGAAATTTACGACAATTGATTTTCTGATCTATGGATCAAATGTTGAATTGGGGAATACTCAGTACTGCTAAAATCGGGGTTAAAAAAGTAATTCCGGCAATCCAAAATTCTAAATATGGTCGGGTTACTGCAATTTCATCCCGGAGCCTCGACTCAGCACAAAATGCTGCCACTGAGCTGGGCCTTGAAAAAGCATATGGCTCCTATGATGAACTTTTGGAGGATGACTCCATTGACATCATCTATAACCCGCTACCGAACCACCTTCATGTACCTTATACCATTAAAGCCATTGATGCAGGTAAACATGTACTATGTGAAAAGCCGATCTCGGTGAATTATCAGGATGCTCTTGATTTGCTGGAATTCAGTACAAGGTATCCGAACATCAAAGTGATGGAAGCTTTTATGTATCGGTTTCATCCCCAATGGGAAACAATAAAAAAGATTATACGGAACGGGGAAATTGGTGACTTAAAATACGTGAATTCAACGTTCTCCTATTTCAATAATAGTCCAACAAACATTAAGAATCAGGCTGAACTTGGGGGAGGTGGATTGCTCGATATCGGTTGTTATTGTATCAATTTTTCAAGATTTATTTTTGAGGCGGAACCTATTGAAATTGATTCATTCATGGAGTTTGATCCTGAATTCAGCACGGATCGAATAGCTTCGGGACTTCTTAAATTCCCAACAGGTTCGGCCACATTTATGTGTGGCATGCAGGTAGAGTTTGATCAACGTGCCCAGATTTTTGGTTCAAAAGGAAAGATCGAAATCGATATTCCTTTTAATTCGACAAATGAAATACAACGGAAAATTACAATTACAAGGGCAGGTGAATCCAGCGTCCAGTTTTTTGAACCATGTGATCAATATACCTTACAAGCTGATGCTTTTATGGACTCTATTTTGAATGATAAGCCTGTCCCGATACCACTTGAAGATGGAGTCTCTAACATGTATGTGATTACACAGATGTTTGCAAATTATTTGAAATGATATACTTTCGGGATTGTTTTTCATTACCAGCCTCAAAAACTTATATTCTTTGCTACAAGTTTTTCGTCTTTTCTGAATTAGACGCTCTTCAATAAGATTTCTCGTTATCTGTTTTTTTACGAATCAAGTTTTAGGTTTTAATAAATAATTCGATAGCAAGGGGTTAACTCAGAAAAGTATCAAATCTCAATAATTAGACGATTTTTTGTATTTTCAACATTTATTGAAAACTAAGATTTGGCATGCCAGCACTCGTAACATTTAATAACAAAATAGATAAAGAGTTCAGCCGTGAAGTGAAGAAACGGGTGAATGCCTATTTTGAAGAAAAAGGGGTTTCAAAGCACGCGAACGGGGCCATGGTTTTTAAAACAGTAGCTATTCTGGCTTTGTATTGGGTTCCCTACTTACTCATAATGCTTGCTGGTTTTTCTTTAGAAACGATGTGGCTTTTGTGCTTTGTGATGGGAATTGGTATGGCCGGAATTGGTTTTTCCATTACCCACGATGCACTGCATGGGGCGTATTCATCGAATAATACAGTTAATAACATCCTAGGCACTTTTTTCGATCTGGTTGGTGCAAACGGTTATATTTGGAAAATCACTCATAACATCATCCACCATACATACACGAACATCCATGGGCATGATGAAGATTTAGAGGTGGCAGAGTTTATTCGACTTTCCCCTCATACCGAGTATAAACCTGTACACCGATTCCAACATGTTCTGGCATTTCCTGCTTATAGTTTAGCAACCGTATTCTGGGTATTTGTAAAAGATTATTGGTATTTCTTCAAATCACCACTAGGACCTTACGAGAACAAAAAGCATCCAATGAATGAGTGGGTTAAGCTTATTATCACCAAAATCATAGCCTATACACTCTACATCGTCCTCCCTCTTGTGTTCCTGGAAATCTCTTTTTGGCATTACCTGATTGGCTTTTTATCAATGCATTTGACAGCTGGATTAATTCTGGGCATCATTTTTCAATTAGCCCATGTGGTAGAAACTACCACGCATCCTATTCCAAATGAAGACAATATGATTGAAAATCATTGGGTAATTCATGAAATGTTAACCACCAATAATTTCGCTAGGAGTAATAAACTGCTTTGCTGGTATGTAGGTGGGTTAAATTTTCAAATCGAACATCATCTATTTCCAAAGGTGTGTAGCATTCACTATCCTGCAATCAGCCCAATTGTGGAGAAAACAGCTAAAGAATTCGGTATACCATATAATTGCCACGAAACGTTCTTCGATGCGGTTGCCTCACACTATCGAACACTCAAGAAATTTGGAGATAAGGATTTCAAGTGGTCTCCATCGATGACTTAATCGGTTATTATTTTTCTAAAGCTCACTCTTAGTGAGCTTTTTTTTTTCACTTTTACCTACATTCTTTCCCAAAATGGGTTCATAGTGAAAAAAACGACCTCCTTTATTTTTGTTCTAATTCTGTTTGTAGGTGGAATAATTGCACAGCCACCCGCTCAACGCGGAGTGCTTGATTTAAGAAACTTTGATTTCAACACTAATCAATACATAGAACTTGATGGAGAATGGCAATTTTACTGGGAAGAGCTTGTCTACCCAAATACCATAGTTCGGCAGCTACCCAGCCTCGTTGAAGTACCACATCTATGGAATGAGGATCCGGCTTTAAGCTCGTTTGGCTACGGAACCTACAAATTGCAGGTATTGCTCCCAGAAAATCACCCTACTCTGGCACTAAGCATGCCCGATGTTTATACCGCATATTCATTATTCATAAACAATAAATTAATTGCCAGAAATGGAAGTGTTTCAAGTACCGAGCAAAATCACAGTCCGAACTGGACCCCCCGGACTATAAATCTCGGGAATTTTGATGAAAACTCCATTGAGCTTCTATTATTAATCTCCAATTTCTCTCATCATAAAGGAGGGGTTCGTATTCCAATTGTACTTGGCGAAACAACGTTTCTGGATCAACGCAGAGAAATGGAACTGGGTTACTCCTACTTACTTACCGGTAGCCTGATAATGGGAGGCTTATTCTTTTTGGGTTTGTTCTTCTTTGGAAGAACAGACAAAGCTATCTTGTTTTTCGCGCTTTTTTGCCTGGTATATAGCTACCGAATTATCGGGACGGAGTTATATCCGCTACATTTCATTTTACCCAATTTCCCCTGGGAGCTTTCCATCCGACTCGAGTACTTATCCCTTTACCTGTCCGCTGTATTATTTGGTGTGTTCATTAAACACCTTTTTCCAGAAGAAACGATAAAAGAAGTGATGAATGGTTTCACCATAATCTTTTTTCTTTTTTGCGCTACTGTTGTATTGATGCCTATTCACTTATTCACTGCCCTGATTAACTTTTTTTTCATATTAATAGGGATTTATGCATCCTATGCCCTTTTCGCTTTAATTCAGGCTACATTAAAAGGAAGAGTAGGTTCTTTATTTGCATTGATTAGTATAGTTATTATGCTTTTGAATTTTGCATGGGATCTACTTGAGTATTTCGTAATAGTGGATGAAAACCTTCTCGTGTCCTATACCGGATATATTTCCTTTTTCTTCCTCCAGTCCCTCACCCTTTCCAATCGTTTTGCTCATCGCTTCCATCTAGCCCGGGAACGGGCCGAAACTGCATCTACAGCCAAAACCCATTTCTTATCTACCATGGGGCATGAATTGCGAACCCCACTTAATGCAGTAATTGGATTGTCTGAACTTCTTTTGGACAGTAAATCAGAAAAAGAGAAAACCCAGTTTGCTCAAACCATCAAGAAAAGTGGCGAAAACTTACTCGGAATCATCAATAACATTTTAGATTTCACTAAAATTGAATCCGATGAAGTTGAATTTGAATATAAACCAACGCATATCCCCACGCTGCTTGCTGATACCATTAAAATGCTTGGTTCTCTAACTGATCCCAAAAAGGTAAATCTAAGTTTCAGGTTTGATGACTCCCTAAGCGATTATCTGGTGGTGGATCAGTCCCGCCTTCAGCAAATCATTATTAACTTAGTAGGAAATGCAATCAAGTTTACAGATGAAGGTGAAATATCTGTCCAGGTGACCACAACTGAGTCAATTTCTGAAAAAGGACAAATTCTCTTTATTGTTAAGGATAGCGGGATTGGAATTCCCGAACATAAAATGGATCTGTTGTTTGATCGCTTTTCTCAACTTGAAGCTGATAGAAACCGAAAATACCAGGGAACAGGACTTGGGCTTGCCATCAGTAAGCGATTAATTGAGAGCATGGGAGGTCGTATTTGGGTACAGAGCCAGGAAGGAACCGGAACAACATTCTACTTTACACTCGAAGCAAAGGCGGCTAACCCTGAAGAAGTTGAACTACTACTGAATGGCCGGAAAAAGGAAAAAAGCAAAGCACTGGAAGAACTTCGAATTCTTGTAGTTGAAGACAATCTGATTAATCAAAAGGTGGTGCTAAAAGTACTGGAACGACTTGGATACAAAGCAGACATTGCAAATAATGGATTCGAGGCCATAGAAAAAGTATCCGATAAAGAATACGATTTAGTGTTTATGGATATGGAAATGCCTGAAATGGATGGAATTGAAGCAACAAAAAATATTCAGACCATTCCGCTCAAAAATAGGCAACCAATCATTGTAGCAATGACGGCAAATGCAACCACAGAGGATAAAGCACGATGCTTTGAAGCTGGTATGAAAGATTTTATCGCAAAACCTATTACTTTAGAGTCTACCGAAAATGTATTATTAAAATGGTTTGCCGCTAATTAATTCTGGGTTGTTAAATTTTGGGTAAGAATATTTGTTTTAGAACGGGCATGTTGATTATCGCCCTTTTTTCTGTAGTTACCAGTCAATCTACAATGGCACGTCAAAGTCCATTTCCTATTGTTGATCTCACAGAATCTGGATTAAATGAAGCACCAATCTCACTCGATCAAGAGTGGGCATTTTATTGGAATCAGCTTATTGATCCTTCCGAATCACCCTTTCCATTACCAGATACTCTCCTTCCTTTTACCGCAAACTGGGAAAATATTCCCACATACGGAGCTTTTGGATATGCCAGTTATGGATTAACCGTCGTTATTCCGCCCTTCAAAGAAATCCTGGCACTCGAATTATCAGATGCCTACTCGTCTTATCAGCTTTTTGTAAATGGGGTTGAAATAGCAAAAAATGGAGTTGTGGCTACATCAAAAAGTGAATATGTCCCACACTGGCTTCCACAGACTGTCTCCTTACCTGATTTCAATACCGACACATTGACGCTGGTTTTACATATTTCCAATTTTGATCACAGCAAAGGCGGTGCTTATTTACCATTCAAACTTGGATCTGCTAAAAAGCTTTACCGCGAGCGATACATCTCTTATGGTTATTCCTTTATCCTAACTGGGATATCGCTGATGAGTGGTCTATTCTTTCTCGGCTTGTACCTATTCGGCCGAAGGGAAAAATCCATCCTATATTTTGCTCTTTTTTGTATCGTTTATAGCTATCGTACAATCGATTTTGGGAGTACCCCGCTTCACATGCTGCTCCCAGATATCCCCTGGATAATAACCATCCGTATAGACTATCTCTCTCTTTTCTTAGCGGGTTACCTGTTTGGTTTATATACCTTGCACTTATATCCAAGAGATACCTCAAAACCCCTTATTTATGTTTTAAGTGCCATATCCATCGTATTTGCTGTAGAATCATTGTTTCTGCCTCCCAGCATCTTCACGCAGTTGGCTGTCCCTTACAACATATTACTGATGTTCTATTTGTTTGTCGCCTTTTGGATCTACACATTAGCCGTACTAAAAAAACGGCCGGGAGCTATTTATTCATTAATAAGTTCGGCCCCTATTCTTATTGTCTTCGGATATGAAATCATGGTGTACTTAGGCGACTTTGAGACCTTATTGATTCTCAATTTTTTTGGTCACCTCTTCTTTTTCTTTTTACAATCCCTGGTTCATTCTTACCGGTTCTCGTCCAAAATGCAAAATGCATTGCATCAGGCTCAGGAATCCTCGAAAGCAAAATCGCAATTTCTTTCCACTATGAGCCATGAAATCAGAACCCCTCTAAATGCTGTGATTGGTCTTTCAGGATTGTTAGCAGATAGTAACCTAAGCCCGAGGCAACAGGAATTCTCAAACACTATCAAAAAAAGTGGGGAAAGCTTACTCAGTTTGATTAACAATATTCTGGATTTCTCCAAGATTGAGTCCGGGAAACTGGACCTGGAAGAAAATGAATTCAACCTAAGAGAAACGGTAGAAACCGTCTTAGATGTAGTCTCGGGAGTAGAAAAAAAGCCCGAGTTAGAGATACTCTATTCTATTGATGATACTATCCCTGTATATGTAATCGGGGATTCAAACCGGCTTCAACAGGTTTTGACGAACCTGATTGCAAATGCATACAAATTCACACAAAAAGGGGAAATTTTGGTGAATGTATCTATTGAAAGAGAATTCACGGAATCCTTCATTCTTCGATTTGACGTTAAAGATACCGGAATAGGAATTCCGGAGGATAAACTACACCGCCTATTTCAAAGCTTTTCTCAGGTGGACGCTTCATCCACAAGGCGTTATGGCGGAACTGGTTTGGGATTGGTGATCAGTAAGCGTTTGGTTGAAGCCATGGGAGGCGAAATCTCCGTTCAAAGTGAAGAAAACCAGGGGAGTACCTTTACTTTCCTTATTAATGTTAGACGTAGTGCCCGAACAATTGATTTTGCGATTCCTTCTGTATTAGAGCATAAGAAAGTATTCTTATTAGATGATAATGAGACCAATCTAAGCATCATACAGGAGCAGCTTGTAAGGGCTAATTTGAAAGTCTCTACCTTTAATAATCCCAATATGCTACTCGCTTCAATGGCTGAGCTTAAGGATTTCGATTTTGGCATACTTGATATGCAAATGCCCGATAAAGATGGAGTTGAAGTTGCACAAGAAATCCGGGAACAGTATTCAAATAATGATTTACCACTGGTACTTTTCAGTTCTGTACACGATATCGAAGATAGGGAAGACAAAAACCTTTTTGATCTATTCCTGAAAAAACCCATTCAACAGACTAAGTTTCTAAATAATCTGGAACGACTCTATCTCGATACGACTACCCTCCCCAATAACATTACGAACACTGGGGCTCCCGGGAAACTTTTTGCTTCCGATTTTAAGATTCTGATTGCAGAGGATAACCCGGTTAATCAAAAGGTAGCCCTGCGGATTTTAGAACGATTTGGAATACACGCAGACATTGTTGAAAATGGAGAGATGGCCCTCAAAGCCGAATTAAAATCGGAATATGATCTGATTTTTATGGATATGGAAATGCCTGTGATGGATGGATTGGAAGCCACTATACGCATAAAGAAAAAAAGACGGCATGGTCATAAACCTATTATTGTAGCTATGACAGCGAATGCAATGCAAGAAGACCGGGAACGATGTTTTGAGGCTGGAATGGATGATTTCATTTCAAAACCAATTACTCTTCAATCCACGAAGAAAATTCTGATTAAATGGTTGGCCGATAGCTAAACGTTAAAAGGTTTTTACCATACTTGGTTTGCTCATCACTTATAATGAATGAAAAAAGCAGGATGCTACATTCATTTCGGCCTGTCAGTATTTGCACTCTCTTTTTTGCGATCCTATTCTTAGTTCATTGCTCATACACATCTCAACCTATTGAAGAAGGGGAAACAACGGAAATTCTACGCATTTTGTCTTCCGATGAGATGATGGGACGCCAGGCTATGTCGCCGCAAATAAGAATGGCCGAAGATTTTATTAAAGATAATTTTGAACGATCAGGCCTTAAAAACCTGAACGGACTTTCTTCATTTCGCCAGGAATTTGCCCTAACTGAAGTCTCTATCAAGACCTCAGAAGTCCGGATAAACAACCAAGTGATTCCCAATTCAAATTTTGTGGGATTTATAAATCAGGAATCTGTTCAACTCAATTCTGAACAAACCTCTACTGCCCGAATTAACGAAACCGAAAATTTCAGAAGCAGATTTAACGAGTTACGTAATTCCGAAGAGGATCTGGTTGTATTTGTACCTTTATTATTCGAAGATATTTTTGCCAGGTATCAATCGTTTTACTCCAGGGCTAATCGATTCCTCGAAGGTGAGTCGACTGGAAATGTCGTGTTTATTCTGACCGACAAAAACTCCCCATCTTTCTCTATTGGGATTGAGGCTATTACCGAAAACAAACCGCTCGCTAATGTAGTAGGAACTATTGAAGGTAAACGATCAGATGAATATGTAATTTTTTCCGCTCATCACGATCACATCGGAATACGTACCCCTGTAAACGCTGATTCGATTGGAAATGGAGCAAATGATAATGCATCAGGAGTTACGGCAGTTATTCAGCTGGCAAAATATTTTTCTTCCTTACCAAAACCGGAACGAACCCTGATTTTTGTAACCTTCACTGCCGAAGAAATAGGAGGGTATGGATCACAGTATTTTTCCGAGCAAATGAACCCCGAACAAATTATTGCCATGTTCAATATCGAGATGATTGGAAAACCCGCAGTTTCGGGCCCAAATACAGCATGGATAACAGGGTATGATCGATCCACATTTGGTGAATTGTTATCAAAAAGTGCAGAGGGCACCATCTATGAGTTTTACCCGGATCCATATCCAGACCAGAACTTATTCTTCCGCTCTGATAATGCCACGCTTGCCCGGTTAGGAGTTCCTGCTCATACAATCAGTACTACTCCAATTGATGTAGACCGGGATTACCACCAGGTAAGTGACGAATTTGAAACCATCAATATCTCTCATCTGAATAATACTATCAAAGCAATTGCAAAAGCAGCTGAAGGAATTGTTACAGGTAAAGACACACCTACCCGGGTAAATACTGATTTATTGAATTAAGCAGGTAGCGCTCACATCAAAATGCCATGTAACAGGGTTATGACTTGAGTTATTATCAGGTAAACAAACCTTTATTAACATGACTTTGAAATCTACAATACTATCTTTTTCATTTGCTGCTCTTTTAATAACCAGTGGATGCGCACCCGGCATGATGATGTCGAAAGTATATACACAATCACTTACCTATCAGGATTCCGAAATGGTTCCCACCCCTGCATCTGAACCTATTGAAATCGTCTATTTTGATGATATCGAACGAGAGTTTGAAGTTATTGGTGAAATTGTAATCATAGGTGCGGCCTTCGTTTCTTCCGAAAGAATGCAGGATGAACTATTTCGGGAAGCGCGAGCTATGGGTGCCGATGCTCTTACTAATTTTGCCAATTCTCAATATCGCGAAGATGAAATCATTGGAGATGGAATCATCCATGTTGGACCAACAGAGACCATATGGAAAGCCAAAGCGATCATTTGGAGTGAGTAAATAGTAGAATTAAGAGAAGAGCTCTACTCAGCTTCATTAAAACGATTGATCCAGGGCCTGGTCAATATCATTGATGATATCTTCGATATGCTCAAGTCCTACAGAAATTCGTATAAGTCCTGGAGAGATGCCCACTGCTTCTCTTTCTTCTTCGGACAATTTCGAATGTGTAGTTGAAGCCGGGTGAGTGGCAATAGTTCTTGAATCTCCGAGGTTCGAAGAAAGTGATATCATGTTTAGATGATCTAAAAACTTTTGACCTGATTGCAATCCGCCTTCCAGCTCAAACGTAACGATTCCTCCTCCCTTCTTCATTTGAATGGCAGCCAGTTCGTGTCCTGGATGGTTCTCCAGATGCGGATATCGCACGGTCGGGATGTTTGGATGATTTAAAAAATACTCAGCCAGTTTTGTCGCGTTCTCACAATGGCGATCCATACGCACCGCCAGAGTTTCTAAACTCTTCGACAACACCCATCCATTAAATGGAGACATTGCCGGACCCGTATGTCGGCTCAAAAACATTACTTCATCTATCAACTCCCTATTGGCAAGAACTGCTCCTCCCAACGTTCTGCCTTGGCCATCAATAAACTTGGTAGCGGAATGAGTTACTATATCCGCCCCGAATTGAATCGGGTTTTGCAAATAAGGAGTGGCAAAGCAATTATCCACATTTACCAGAATCTGATGCTTGTGAGCTATCTCTGCTATGCTCTTTATATCCAGTATATCCAATCCCGGGTTAGAAGGAGTTTCAAGGAAAAAGAGTTTTGTTTCAGGAGTAATGGCTTGCTCCCACTGCTCCAGATCGATGCCATCTACATAGGTGTATCCTATTCCCCAACGAGGTAACAACTGTGTTAAAATTTGGTGCGTAGATCCAAATACTGACCTGCTTGCCACAACATGGTCACCTGCCTTTACAAAGGAAGCTATGCTAATAAACATTGCGGCCATTCCTGAGGCTGTTGCAATTCCTGTCTCCGCTCCCTCAAGCAAACAAAGCTTCTGAACAAACTCATCATTATTTGGATTGGAATACCTTGAATACACATTCCCTTCCACTTCTTTAGCGAAAAGAGCTCGTGCATGTTCTGCGTCTTCAAATATGTAGCTGGATGTCGCAAAAATGGGTACGGAATGCTCCCTATGATTTGTTCGTTCTGCCTGATGACGAATCGCTTTCGTCTCGAATGCCTTGTCTTTCATACTGTTACTTCCTTTGAATGAGTAAGATGGAAGGTACAAGCTCAACACCAGATAGTCATTATAAATCGGGAAAATGAAAAAACTAACTACTCTTCTTCTTTTTGTATGTATCACAATGTCTGTTCATGCACAAGACTATGCTCTTGCTCAACTGGAACAATCTCCTCGTCACCATGAATGGGTAGAGCTTGAGTCAAATGGCCGAACTATGCATACTTTTGTCACTTATCCTGAGACTTCAGAACCCGCTCCCGTTGTATTGGTGATCCACGAAAATAGGGGCTTAAACACCTGGGCGAGAAGTTTTGCTGATCAGGTTGCTGAAAAAGGATACATCGCTGTAGCTCCCGATTTAATAAGCAACATGGTAGAAGGATTTGAAAAAACCTCCGATTTCCCGACTTCGGATGAAGCACGAAGTGCAATTTATGAACTGAATCCGGATGGTGTAACCACTGACTTGAAAACTACGCTTGAGTATGCAAGAAGCCTGGACGCCGGAAATGGAAAAGTGATAGTCGTAGGATTTTGTTGGGGTGGATCACAATCCTTTCGGTTTGCAACAAATATAGGTTCAGAAATTGAACAAGCCGTCGTTTTTTATGGAACAGGTCCGAGAGAGACTGCTGATTACGAACGTATTGAAGTCCCTGTTTTTGGATTTTATGGTGGGAATGATAACCGGGTAAATTCAACCATCGGGTTTTCAGAATCCTCTATGCAATCCACCGGAAAAAAATACGATTACATTATTTATGATGGAGCTGGTCATGCTTTTATGAGACGGGGAGACGATCCATCTACGGATTCAAATGATCCTAACAAAATAGCTCGGGATAAAGCCTGGGAAAAACTGGTCACTATTCTGGATTCCTACAAAGAATGATTCCAATTCCGCTCATTAATCTTGATTGAAAATTGGTATATGTGGAAGCGGTTTTATATGTTCAGCCGTTTACCTGATGTCCTTTAAATAGCTTTTTTCGGAATAATAAAGATGCTGCATCAGGTTGCCATCTATCAATCACTAACCATTTTTTTATGAGCACATCAGACAGTACGTATCAGGTAAAGTCGTTTAATATAGGTCTGGCTTTAATCGCCATCGTAGCCTCACTTGGAGGACTTTTATTCGGATATGATACCGGCGTAATTAACGGAACCCAGTTTTACTTTAGTAAATATTTCGATCTGGATGCTGCCATGAAAGGTTGGGTTGTGGGTAGTGCTCTGTTGGGCTGTTTGATTGGTGCCGGAGCTTCAGGGGTGTTAAGTAAAGCGATAGGGCGTAAAAACTCTCTTATTCTATCCGCGTTACTATTTACAATTTCTGCGTGGGGTTCCGGGCTCCCAAGTTTTCTACCTCAGTCAGTTTCTTTGATGGTTGTATTTAGGATAATTGGGGGGCTTGGAATCGGGATTGCATCTATGAACGCGCCAACTTATATCGCAGAATTATCACCAGCTAAAATCCGGGGACGAATGGTAACCTACTACCAAATGGCCATTGTGATTGGTTTCTTCGTGGTATTTCTTGTCACCTATGGAATTGGGCAAGGCGGTGATGAGGCCTACAACCTGGAACGCGGCTGGAGATTGATGTTTTGGTCAGAACTGATTCCATGTTTGCTATTTTTGGTTTTGCTGCTTTTCGTACCCAAAAGTCCACGCTGGTTGATGCTAAATGGCCGTGAAGAAGAAGCAATGATCGTGTTGAACAAAATTCATGGGAAAGATGCCGCTGCAGTAGAGATTGTGGAAATCAAAGAGTCCTTGCATGGTCGCCAGGGACTTCCTTTCAAAGATCTGCTTAAAAAATCAGTGCTGCCTATTGTTCTTATCGGATCTGTTATTTCAGGCCTCCAACAATTCACCGGGATTAACGCCGTGCTTTATTATGGAGCTGATATTTTTGAAAGAGCCCTTGGATTTGGTCAGGAGGATGTACTGAAACAACAAATTTTACTCGCTGGTGTAAATTTCGTTTTCACTTTTATTGCGATGTTTTCCGTTGATAAATGGGGGCGTAAACCACTCATTATTTCAGGCTCAATTGGTATGATCGTTGGCTTCCTGATGCTTGGGATTTCGTTAATGACAGACAGTATTGGCCTGGTCTCCCTCATTGGAATTCTGGTTTTCATTGGTTCTTTTGCTATGTCGATGGGACCTATTGTATGGGTTCTTCTTTCTGAAATGTTCCCAAACAGTATCCGGAGTGCAGCCATGTCGGTTGCGGTTGCAGTACAGTGGGGCATGAACTACGTCGTATCCCAAAGCTTCCCAATTGTGGTTGAAAGTGAAGTTAACAACAACGCTTTCTGGAATGGTTCACTCCCTTATTTCATCTTCATTTTCTTCATAATCATTATCATAGTATTCACCATGAAGTATATCCCTGAAACAAAAGGGAAAACTCTGGAAGATTTGGAAAAAACCTGGGAAGAACGTTACGGGACAATTTCATAACCCTTTTCAGTCAATGCATTCTATCCCTGAAATCCAGCAAGGGTTGGACACAGCTTTCGAAAAGGTCATTCAATATGTTGAGAAACAAGCGGATGACCTCTTTGAATCTTCTTTTTCAGAAGGAAAATGGTCAACCGGGGAACAGCTCGAACACCTGATTAAAAGCGTAGCACCTATCAATTTAGGACTTGTACTGCCCAAGAAAGTGCTAAAATGGAAATACGGAACCAGCGATCGGGATGAGATGAGCTTTGATGAGCTCACTACATTGTATAAACAAAAGTTAAGTGAGGGAGGAAAAGCCACTCCCCCCTACATTCCTAAAAACATACCCCTGGAAAAGAAATCGGCTTTATTAGGAAAATACCGACTCGAAAAAGAGAAACTGGTAAAAGCATTATCAAAATGGGATGAAGATGCAATATCTGAAATCGTAGCACCGCACCCTATTCTCGGGAACCTTACTATCCGGGAACTGATGTTCTTCACCATTTATCATAATTATCATCACCTCGAGAGTATTAAATCAATTCAATAAAAAAGTGTTGCATCTGAAGATAGACATGATTAAGTTTGTAAGTGATTACTCACTATGACTGAAAAGCAATACAGCATATTACAAGCGGCCCTCGAACTCTTTGCCAAAGAGGGATACACCGCTACTTCAACAAGTAAAGTTGCTAAAAAAGCGGGTGTATCAGAGGGGTTGGTTTTCCGGCACTTTGGTAATAAAGCCGGTCTTCTGGAGGCAATTCTTAAAGAAGGAGAAAAGCGCATTAAAAGCGTATATGCGGATATTGTTTTGGAAACCGATCCTGAAGAAGTTATCAGAAAAACTATCAGAATGCCTTTTCTTATCCCGGAAGAGGAACATGAGTTTTGGAAACTTCAGGTGAAATTAAAATGGGAACTTGATTACGATAGTTCAAAAAAGATGGAGCCATTGCAAATGGCACTAACAAATGCATTCTCAAAACTTGATTATGAAAAACCGGAGATGGAAGCCGAATTTTTGATTCTCTTTCTCGAAGGTTTGAGTAGTGCGATGATTAAGGGGTATATGAATCATAAAGCCGAAATGGAGGCTTTTCTTCTTAATAAATATGCTCTTTGAAAAAAATTTAAACAAATAATAAGTGATTACTCACTTTTAAATTCAATATTATGGAATCACAAAAAGTAGCCTTGGTAACCGGAGCTTCAGCCGGTATAGGAAAAGCAACGGTTAAACAATTATTAAACGATGGCATGATTGTATATGCCGCAGCAAGACGACTTGAAAAAATGGAGGATCTGGCTAAGCTTGGGGCTCATCCTCTAAAAATGGATATAACGATTGAAGAAGATATTCAACGTGTAGTAGAAACGATTACATCTAAGCATGGACAGGTGGATGTGCTGGTAAATAATGCAGGTTATGCTGTTTACGGTTCTGTAGAAGAAGTTTCTATTGATCAGGCCCGAAGACAGTTTGAAGTAAATATTTTCGGACTCGCCCGATTAACTCAGCTTTTATTACCGGGTATGAGAAAAAAAGGATATGGTAAAATTGTAAATATCAGTTCTGTTGGAGGCAAAATTTATACCCCGTTAGGAGCCTGGTATCATGGAACCAAGCATGCCCTTGAGGGATGGTCGGATGTTCTGCGGCTTGAGGTACAACGTTTTGGAATCGATGTAATCATCATCGAACCCGGCGGAATTGAAACTGAATTTGAGGGTGTAATGACCGATCCAATGAAAGAGAATTCCGGAAATGGTCCATATAAGGTTTTCGTGGATTCCCTTATTCGTGAAGCTGGAAAAGTTCAATTTTCTAAGCCTGAAGTTATTTCTGAGGTAATTTCGAAAGCAGTACATGCTCGTAAACCTAAAACAAGATACGTGGCAGGAAGTATGGCCAAACCACTTTTGTTCATTCGTTATTGGTTTAGCGATCGCTTTTTTGACCGACTTCTGCTTAGCAGGGTCAAATAATTGGTCAGGTGATCAGGTTAATGTAAAAGAAATCTGGTCACCTGTTTTTACCTGTCCCAACCTCCACAATTCAGATTCTTTGACTACTCCAATCCTTGGGTATCCCCCAATAGTTTGCCCGTCATTCATCAGGATAATCGGATTTCCCGATGGTGGCAACTGAATCACTCCTGGCTTAACCGGGGATGAAGCCATCTGTTCTTTAGGGCATTCAGTTGACTTTCCTCCCAATCGTATTCCCATTCTATTGCTTTGGGATTGAACTTCAAACCTCGAACTTAGAAACGAGCTTTTAACCTCTTCCGAGAGCCAACCAAGCTCCGGACCTGGTTCAACGGAAATACGAACTTTGGATGAGAAATAAGGAATCTTATCCTTTGGTAAGGACTCTCTATCATCACACTCCCCACCATCAGTCCATACCAACTTATCTCCTTTTTGAAGTTCCCGGCCATGAAAACCTCCGAATTTTCCTGGAACATAGGTTGAATATGAGCCCATAACCATTGGTATATCAAGTTCCCCATTGATTGCCAGGTATGATCTGCAGCCACGGGTGGGATATCCAATTTCCAGAACATCTCCTTTTGAAACCAGAATAGGCTCATACTGTGAAACCTGGGTACCGTTGAGTAAAATGCTTGACTGTGCTCCTGTGCTCCCTACCATTGCGGCATCCAGAAACTGATATATTCCCCCATTTAGTGTGCACTCTAAAACAGGATTATTCTTCGGGTTCCCCACCAGAAAGTTTGCATCCATCATCGATTTTAAATCCATTGCTCCGGAAATTGGGATTCCATATTTGCGGTAACCAAAGCGCCCTTTATCCTGAATTGTTGTAAAAAATCCAGCTTCGATCACCCTAAATATTCCCATTAGTCTGCCCGGGGTTTAAATTTAACCTGGTCCCCTGGCTTGATGGAAATGGGGATATCGCTATTCGCATCAAATAACACGCCGCTGGTTCTTCCGATAATATTCCAGCCTCCAGGGCTTTCCATTGAATACAACCCCGTTTGTACCCCTCCAATACCGACTGATCCTTCCGGAAGATGTATTCTTGGCGTATCCAGACGGGGTACTGCAAGTTCAGGATCGAGGCCTTCGAGGAAGATAAAGCCCGGCAAAAATCCAATCATAGCTACTTTGTAAAGCGGTTTAGAATGTCTTTCAATGCACTCACTTTTTGAAAAACCGGTTATGGAACAAACACGGTTCCAGTCTAGTGCCTGCTCATAATTCACTTCGAACTCATACGTCCTTTTTGTTGGCTCAAAAAGTGCATCGACATCTAGCTTTTCAATTTTTTTAAATAGAACTGACTCTTCTCCCCGGTAAAAAATAGCTATTGATTTATATGCCGGAACTACGTCTATGATTTCCTCCAAAGGCTGGGTTTCAAGCATTGAATACAACCGGTGAATACAATTCAGATGTTCCTCTCCCACTATCGGTTCCAAAATCACCACATTATCACCAAGCCGACCCGGCTTCCATTGTATCCCATCAAGCTGTAGCAATTTCAACGCCATTTAATTTCAGGTATTCAAAGATTTCCATTGCCAGCTGGATAGAACCTTCCGTATCACTGTGAAGACACATCGTTTCGGCACGGATAGATAACATTTTTCCTGAATAGGTTTTCACTTTTCCCTCGATTACCATTTGATGAATATGCTCCAGTACATTTTCCTTTTTGTGGATAATAGCTCCATCCAAAGCCCGGGATCGTAGCCTCAGATTTTCCTCATAGGCCCGATCTGCAAAGACTTCGTAAATCAATCTTACTCCGGAAACCTTTGCCATTTTATCAAAAAATGAACCTTCCTGCGTGTATACAGGAGACCAAGGCGAGATTTCCTGGATTACCTCTATCACGGTTTTCGCGACATCCGGATTAATTGCCGCTTCATTGTAAAGTGCTCCATGCGGTTTTACATGATGAAGTTCTCCCCCTTCTTCAGCAAGAATTGAAATAAACCCGGATAGCTGATCGATCAGATTGGCTTTAAGCTCAGAAGGCGATATTTCCAGTACTTTCCTGCCAAAATTATCCCAATCAGGATAAGATGGGTGCGCACCGATCCCCACATTATGTTCTAAAGCCAGCCGGATAGTCGACCGCATAGAATCCTGATCACCGATATGGCCGCCACATGCAATATTACACGAGCTGATAAATGGCATAATGGAAGCATCTTTTTGGAAACCGTTCGCTTCCCGCCATTCTCCTAAATCACAATTCAAGTCAATACTTCTCATGCTAGAAAAAATGAAAAACAGCATTTAAACTTCTGATCCCCAACCCAAGAGCAACTATTAGCACCAACCCTCCAAGTACATTCTGAACCAATGAATTGGTATACATTCCAAGCAATTTGGAGCTGTTCATTAAGTAAATCAAAAATAGAGCAACCACAGGCAACAGGATTCCATTTGCTATTTGTGCGAACTGGATAATGGTAATCGGACTTCCTCCAAACATACTCGAAAGAATCCCTGCCAATAGAATGATTCCCCAAACTAATCGCATCTTCCAGGAACGTAGATCCCCTTCCCAACCCAATATTCCTTTTGCAGCATAGGCGGCGGCCAATGGAGCTGTGATTGCTGATGAAACACCCGCAGCAAATAAACCGATACCCAGGAAATAACCCGACCAACTTCCAAGTAACGGCTCCAACTGTCCGGCCATATCAGCCGCAGAACGAATACCATCAGCTCCGAAAAGGGTTGTTCCACTTGTGATGATGATACTCATCGAAATTATCCCTCCCAATATGATCGCTACTGCATTTTCTCTCCTAAGATCACCTAGTTCACGAACACTTCTGTACTTCTCTTTAACCAGCGAAGCATGCAGGAATAAATTGTATGGAACCACGGTGGTTCCAATGAGCCCAACCACCAATAATAATTCTCCTTCCTCGATAGACGGAACTGCAAATCCCCTCAATAAAGCAATTAAATCTGGTTGAACTAAAATGGCAGTCGTTAAAAAAACGAGGCTCATGATCATGACCAATACAATTAAGAACCACTCAATTAATTTGAACACACCTACAAAAAGAATAAGAAATGCAATTCCACCTATAATCAAAGGTGTTAAGGAAATGCTTGTCTCGTTCAACGGAATGGCAAAATCGAAGACCAGTTCCTCAAATCCCAGCACAGCGCCGGAAATATTCCCGCCCTCGTATGCCGCATTTCCGATAACAATCGCTCCAAAAACCAGGATGATTGCTGCCCATCGAAATATCGGAAGAGTGATGGTCTTTCTGATGGCTTCTCCAAATCCATTTTGGGTTACCAATCCAAGCCGGGCTGTCATTTCCTGGAGAATGATGGTTGTGATCACGGAAAAAACGATCGCCCATAGAAGGGAATATCCCGACTGCACTCCGGCTAATGTACAGATAGTTACTGTCCCGGGCCCGATAAATGCAGCTGTAACAAGGGTACTTGGACCAAAATATTTTGAGAAATAGTTTTTCAAGAGAAGTTACTCCAGTCAGCGACTACCACTTTTATTTATCAAACTATAAAATTATTATACGCTCAACGAATCAGTATTTCCAACACTAAATGCGTTTATCCTTTACATGGCGGAAAACAAGACAGTTCCTACCGGTCTCAACGTTGACGACTACATCAACGCCATAGAACATCCCCAGCGTAAAGAAGATTGTGAAGCCATACTCGATTTGATGCAAACTCTGACCGGAAAAACTCCACAAATGTGGGGTACGAGTATCGTGGGATTCGGGAAGTATCACTACAAATACGAGAGTGGTCGTGAAGGTGAAATGTTGTGCACAGGCTTCTCTAACCGAAAGCAGGCCATCACCTTATACATCATGGATGGCTTTAAAAGACACGCCGAATTGTTGGAAAAGATTGGAAAGCATAAACGGGGTAAGTCTTGTTTCTATATAAAAAGACTTTCAGATATAGACATTAACGTGCTTTCTACTGTAATTTTAGAGTCTCTGAAAGCGGTGGAACAAAAGTACATCGTATTGGAATAATGATAGAGACTATTCGTACACATAACCGAAACTAAAACGTGGGTAACGATTCTTCAGCACATTATTTAATGATTGTCAGCCAAATGATTTTATATCAAACACCTAATCCCACAACTGGTACAAACACAAAGCAATATTTCTCTTCGGATTGATGAGAATCCGATTGACTGAAAACATCAAAAAATATACGGATGGAAAACAGAATTGAGCTAAAAACTACCATTAAAGCGAGCGCAGATAAAGTTTGGGACGCCATCACGAACCCTGATAAAATCGAGCAATACTTATTTGGATCGCGGGTAGATACAGATTGGAAGCCCGGAAGCAAATCCAACTTTTTTATCGAACAAGACGAGAAGCAAATCACAATTGTTAAAGGGGAAGTTATCCGGAATATCCCTGGTAAATTGCTTGAGCACACTCTTTTTCCAAATGACAATAAACTCAACGATACTCCTGAGAATTACATTGTGATTACTTATGAGCTTGAGGATCATGGAGAGGAAACCGATCTGACTATCACTCAGAAAGGATATAAGTATGTTGAAGACGGACTTCAGCGTTACATCGATACTCAAAAAGGATGGAAAGTGGCTTTACCCAAATTGAAAGAAGTTGCAGAAGGTTGAGCGATCAACCGAATAATCCGCTGCACGGGATTAAACTTCAGCAAATCATTGAAGATTTATACAACTATTATGGTTGGGAACAGCTCAGCTATCATATAAATATAAACTGCTTCAAGAACGACCCATCCATAAAATCTAGCCTCACATTCCTGCGCCGTCATAAATGGGCCAGGGATGAAGTGGAAGCACTTTGGATTGAAGTTATCTGGAAAAAAAAGCCCTGATTTACTTCGCTTTCACTTTCAAATCCGGGTGTTCAACATCTACAATCAAGTCAGTAGAGCCCAGGACATCATCCACAAGTCCGTATTCTTTCGCTTCCAACGAATTCAAAAACCGGTCCCGTAGGAAAAAATCCTCAATCTCCTTCCAGCTATGGCCAGTATTCTTACCAATGATGTGAAAAAGTTGAGCCTGTAGTCTTTCCTGTTCACGAGTAGCGATTCTCACATCCTCGGTATATCCTTTTGCTCCTCCCCCGGTTGGATGCATATGTATGGTGGATTGAGGGAGTGCATATCGCAGTCCTTTAGTGCCTGAGGTTAGTAACGCTGTTGCCATACTCCCGGAAAAACCCACCGAAACTGTCGAGACCGGAGCTTTTATCATCTGCATTGCATCATAAATACCCAATCCGGCATATACACTTCCTCCAGGACTGTTAATGTATAAATCGATCTTTCGCTCCGTATCCTTGCTGTTCAGGTATAACAGCTGAGCGATCACCACATTTGCTAATTGTTCAGTGATCGTAGTTCCTAAAAAGATAATGCGCTCTTTTAGGAGGAGACTATAAATATCATAGGCGCGTTCGTTCCTGCCGGCATTGTCGATGACAACCGGAATCATATTAGCTTGTATCATTTTTAAAATTACTTAGGAGTAGAAAATCTCGTTGACTGTTTTCTGAAACTGAGTATGCTCAGGTGAGTTCGTCAATGTTTGGTGGATGGTATTCAGCTCTTTTTTAAACAACTTTCTTCCAAATTGTTTAATCAACTGATAAGCTCGTTCCTGAAGTTGCACCTTCTTGGCCAACCCCGAATCTGCCTGTATTAATCTTTCCAGCTTCTGTTTTTCTTCCCTCGATCGTGAAAGGTTGAACAGATACTTTTCAATAAGTCTTGTCTCATTCAAAGAAGTCCGCATACTGCACCTCCTCTTTCTTTAGCTTAGTTCTCACCTTTTCCAAGCATTTATATTTTTGAACGGTAGCCGAACGAGTACCTGAAAAGCCGAATTCCCGGGCAATACTTGAAAGAGAATCCCCCCGGTAATAAAATGCCTGTAACAGTTGAAGGCATTTTTTACCCGTCTTTTCGAGATAGCTGAGGATTTTATTCGGAACGGGTTGAAGATACTCTTCAACTGTTGAATGCATTTCAGCTTCATAATCATCAAAATCCTCCCAACGCTTATCGTGAGCATGCTGTTTAAACCACAAGTGTTTTGTGATTCCCATGATGTAGCCTCTCTCATTATCTGGTTCAACCCGGCCAGATATTATTTGCTCATGATAAATAGTCAACGCATCCTGGAAAATATCCTTCGCATTATCAAGATTTCCTCCACGGCGTTTCACATACGTCGCAGCAACTGGAAATAATGATTCATACAGTTTTAAATATTTGAGATTTAACTCTTCCAAATGACTCTACTTCAGTTTGAAAATTCCATGTATAGAATTGTGGGTTTTTGGAAATAACTATCACCCTTAACTACAAAATTTCAGAAACATTTCATCATAATCTGAAATTACGTTCTCCCAGTTGTACTTTTTTACCCCTGATTTGAAACTCTCTTGAGTGTTTTGATCTACAGCTTCTCTCAGCTTAGAATAGAAATCCCCGTTCTCATATAAACACTGGTTATATTGATCTTTTGTTAAATGCTCGGGATATGCCAGGCGATTGGGCAGAACAGGAAGACATCCGCAATACATGGCCTCCACCACACTTCCACCAAAAAAATCCTGGTTAGAAGTAACCGGTAGGATGTCAGCTTTCCAAAGCAATTGAGCATATTCTTCAAAAGTTTGTGCAAAACCCCAATGAATAGTCTGATCTTTTAACCGTTCTTTGGCTTCATCAAAAATGGGAGGGTTCATCTGATTCTGCTCACCCAGCACAATCACTTTAAAAAGCAGCTCTTCATCCTTCAATCGAAACAGAGCTTCAAAAAATTCCTCCGGTTTCTTGTCATATTCCCAACGATGGTTCCAAAGAATAACCGGCTCGCTGTTTTCTTTTTTAGATTGATAAGGATCGAACCGGGTTAAGTCCATCCCCAAATACAACACTTCACTCTTTGCTTCAATCTCCCTGATGTTGTGTTTATCCTGCCGATCTGGAAACTGGTTTAGAAATTTCGGCAATGCTTTCAGAAATGAGTTGCGATGGTATTCTGAATTAAAAAAAACACGATCAGCAACAAGAGCGGAGCTATAATTCATAAATGCATAGTGATTATCCCGCTTATGTTTTACATCACGATCCTGTGGAGACCATGGATACGTCAACTGATTCTCATGGAAGTAGATGGCTGTTGGAATTCCTGCTGATGTTTCCTTCGTGAGCCCCAGAAAAGTGCTGAAATCGAGCATGGAAGTACCCAGAATAAGATCCGGGGAGTCTTCTCTTTGGTTGAACTGCTCGGCCAACGAAACTGCTCCACCATGCATTCTCCATTTCCAATGCCTTCCAGGGAGACTCAGAATCTCAATATTATGGCTGGAATACTTTTGTAATCCTTCAGCCCATTGCTGATGCGAGCCAGAGAAAAATGGCTCGATAAGGACGATATCTAAGTTTTTATTACTTATTGGGTTTCATGTTTGAACAGGTTCAAAATGAGAAATTTAAAATTAGGCTCAGGCTAGTTTTAAATTTTGAATCCTTAATCCTCAATTACTCTGTAGTCCACTCATAAAAATTGACAGAATCCAGAAGTTTAAACCCTGTAGCAGGGTATAATTGATTCCCGATATGATTGTCTTTTCCAGTCTCAAGGTACATTCCACAGGCATCCGTTTCCCGACATAGCCGCTTCGCCCGATCAATCAGTGCCTTTGAAATTCCCTTTCCTCGATGTTCCGGATGAACGAATAAATCATTTAGTAACCAATATCTCGCCAGCCTGGTGGATGAAAATACCGGGAATAACTGCACAAAACCGGTAGCTATATCTCCCTCCCGGGCCATGAAAATCTCGGCCTCTTCTTTTTCCATACGTTCTTTCAAAAAATGTTCACTTGCTTCCAGGTCGGAGAGTTTATTATAAAACCTTCTGTATTGATCGAAGAGATCATTCAATGGTTCTAAGTCCTCGATTGTTGCTTTACGAATCATGATTCACTCCGGAAATGCGTTTAGACGTTCGAATTGGATAACCAGGTCATCTCTTGTCCACGTCATAGTGTTCTCATTGTCAAATTCCAGTGACCAGTATTGTAACGGTTTTGAACCATCGTAATATAAAATATCGATGACCGGTCGATGTGCATCCACCCTCCACATTCCACTTATTCGGCCATTCGGAGTGATTTCCTGGAACAGATTATCCCAGCGAACAAACACCCCCTGAAATTCCTCAGAAGTAAATCGTTCGGTTTCATCACTCTCTCCATTCATTGCCTGTTTCACCATCCATAGCCCGATAGCCAACGTGGCAGGATGTTTCGGTTTTTCTTCTATCCTTTTGTTTTTGACAATCACCATCTGCCCATTTTCTTCCCTTGACCAAATCATCTCGTCATCACTTACCATTTCAACTTTAAATGGGCCAAATGAATCTTCAAAACCCGTCTTGATGGTCATTAAGAGTTCATTCCTTTCTTCATCAAACTCCCAGGTGCCATCCCCATTTTGGAGCCATCCATTTCCACTGGCGTAGCTTCCATCAGATGTAAGCTCCGTCCACCTGGCTACTGGAGTCAGAGCCTCTGAACCCACCTGAACGGACGTGACTTCCCATAGGCCATAAATCTGGGCTAATAAATCTTGTCTGGGAATCAAGAAACCTAAAACGGTTAGTAGAAAAAGGAAGTTACCTATTCTCATATTCATTGATTAATTTTAGGAAATAATTTTTTTATCAGGTCGAATAGCTTCTAAAATTTGATTATGTAACCGATAGTCAGATATCCCTTTCCTGGTTAATTCTTTTTTGATCTGATAATTGGGTGTACCTTTTGCGACTAAATACTCTGTGTAAGTTAAAACGTCTTCTGATATCTCGCTTTTCTTCAATTTTGAGATAGATGTTCTAAGATTTGAAAAAAAGAAGGATCCAACTAAAAGCCCTAGTACTCCAAAAATGATAATTTTCTGACCAAATCGATTAACTATTGCTTCTTCTAGTTCATTTATTAGGCCAGTAAAATAATCCGCCAATTCTATTTCATTAAATTCACTACTGAGTATAAAACCCTGTTTTACAATAAATTGTACTAGATAAAAACAGATAAATGCGATAAGCGCTATTCTCGTAAGAATCTTAAAGCTAAATAAATTTCCATGTTTTGCGCCAAAGTAAACAGCAAACCACAAGCTAAAAGTGAATATTACTTCTCGAATAGTTAGTACAAATAATTCTAAATAGCTCAGATAACCGAATAAGACTCCAAGAGTGACAATTAATAATCCACAATAAATCAATATGTATAAAAAGGTTGGACTTTTCTTTTCTAATAACGAGCCAAAATTCTGAGGTATCTTATAATCATAAAACCCAAGCAAGTTTTCGTCTGTATCAATGATATTCCTCTCATCAATAACCGTCAAACGATTCCTCCGTTCTTTAACTAGTTTCTTAAAATCTCTTACTCTCAAATAATTTTTTCCAAAGTCCCATCTCTGGTCTACTATTGTTTCGCTTTGAACTGAAATCTTTGTCATATCCTCGAAGTGAATTGTGATCCATGCATTGCTTGACCTTTTTTCAGTAGATCTGAAGCGAAGTAGATTTTTCTCATGTCTAACTACTTGCCAACCGAGACTTTTTGCTGTTTTCAGTACCATTGCAATGAATATTCTACGATCATCACTGAACTCAAAAATCTCTCCATAGGTTGGACTATTAAAAAGACTAAATCTATGTTTTCTATTAAACACTAATTCTGGTCTAAATTCTTGATTGCCGTTGCTACTTTTTCACCGTCAATTGCGGCTGATACGATACCACCCGCATATCCTGCTCCTTCTCCACAGGGAAATAACCCTTTTATACGGATATGCTCAAGGGTCTCCCGATCTCTGGGTATCCGGACCGGAGAGGACGTCCGGGTTTCGGGCGCATGAACCACCGCCTCATTGGTCAAATAACCCTTCATGGATTGATCAAACATTCTAAATCCTTTTTGGAGGGATTTATGGATGAACTCGGGTAAAACTTCGCTTAGTTCTACAGACGCTATTCCTGGCGAATAGGAAGTTTTGGGCAGGTTTGATGACAGTCTCCCTTCCACAAAATCCAGCAGTTTCTGCGCCGGAGCAGACTGCATTTTACCCCCGGCCTGCCACGCTTTTTGTTCAATGGATTTCTGAAATTCCATGGCTGCCAACGGACCAAACTTCTCAAAGGGTTTGAAATCAGCCTCCCGAAGTTCCACCACAATTCCAGAATTGGCCGTGGATCGGGCTCTGCGGGAAGATGACCAACCATTGGTCACGATTTCACCAGGCGAAGTCGCACAAGGAGCAATCACCCCACCCGGACACATGCAAAAAGAATATACTCCCCGCCCTTCAACCTGCTTCACAATGCTGTATGGAGAGGGAGGTAAATACGGACCTCTCGATTCACAGTGATACTGAATCGAATCGATCAGAGATTGAGCATGTTCCACCCGAACACCAATCGCAATCGGTTTAAGTTCAATTTCAATTTCCTTTTGATGTAAGAGTTCAAAAATATCACGGGCAGAATGACCGGTAGCAAGAATCGCCTCATCTGCATAAAAAGTATCTCCGCCCTGAGTTTTAACTCCTTTAATTGAATCTCCATCAATCAAAAAATCAGTAACTCGGGTATTGAAATGAATCTCGCCACCGTGTTCCAAAATTGTTTCTCTCATTTTGGCAATAATTCCGGGTAATTTGTTGGTCCCGATATGAGGATGCGCCTCCACCATGATTTCTTTTACAGCTCCAAATCCGACCAACAATTCCAGTATTCGATTCACATCACCTCTTTTCTTGGAACGAGTATAGAGTTTTCCATCCGAATAGGTACCAGCCCCTCCCTCGCCAAAACAGTAATTAGAATCTTCATTTACGATGTGATGCACATTGATTCCTTTCAGATCCTTCACCCTCTCACGCACATCTTTGCCACGTTCTAAAACTACCGGCTTCAACCCAAGTTCAATCAATTTCAAGGCAGCAAATAACCCTGCCGGACCAAGACCAATAATTAATACTTCCTTTGAGTTGCTCACATCAGGATACTCAGGAAGTCTAAAAGGGATTTCATCAAAATCCTCATCCACAAATACCTGAACTTTCAGGTTGACGTATACTTGTTTCTGGCGGGCATCGATGGATCGGCGGAGGATTTCGATATGGCGGATTTCATCCTCGGGAATCCCGATCTCTTTAGAAATGGTGGCTTGAAGTTGCTGAGGCTGTCCGGCTATCTCCGGAAAAACCCGCAGCTGAAGTTCTTTTTGCATGGCTGAAGATACAAGAATTCGAATTTTGAATTTAGTTCAACGATTTTAAATTAAATTATGCGATTTGCTTGTAGTCTGTTATTCATTCTGGGCGTTTTTTTCCAACCTTTAAAGGCTTGTTCTTGCGGCGAATGGGACTTTGATTTTAGTGTCGATTTAGCCGATGAAATATTTCTTGGGAGGCTAATCTCAATTGAGATGGATAAGTATCCCATATTTATGGATTACTATGATCAGGTTTATACATTTGAAATATCAAAAAAATGGATGGGATCACCCTTAAATCGAATTTCCATCTATGCAAGCGACGGTTGTTTCCCAAGTCTTCAGCACTCTAATGAATACATTATATATGCTTACAAAGATGAATCACAATTTGAAGAAATATTAAGATATAGAACTACTCTAAACGACTATTTTGATACAAGTAAATTACCTGGATATCGATACACTACTATCTACTGCATGAGAATTAAGAACGTTGCTTGGTATTTAGAAGAAGCCCCATTTCGTACTGAAATAGCCAGACTTGACAGCGTGTTTAATGAGCCGGTAAAACTTCGCCCCTATTATCTCAATTTTAAGAATTTTTTCTTCCTTTCGGCTATTGGTCTTGCTGGCTATTGGTTTTGGAAACGACGACGAAAAGATCATTCTCCGCCAACTGGCGGATCAGGATGACAAATTGGGGCCAACTCACTGCTCATTTCTCATTGCTGTTTTATCTCACTCAATCCAAAACGGAATATCGAAATCGTATTCCTTTAATCGGCCAATAGAATCCCTGCGAGCATCTATATCATCCGCTATGGCCTGACGAATGTTGAACAGATACTTCCCTGAGTCAAGACTGTCCGGAAGTTTGAATTTTGAGTAGTAACCGTTTTGCTTGGTAACCGGGTGCTCACTGAAAAGCAAATCACTCTCTAAAGTTACACTGTCATCGATCGAGAAGGAAAAAAACTGGTTTGCACATTCGATTCGGGCCTCATTAAGCATGGCTCTGCGCTCAAACCGATACAGGGAATCAGCAGGTTCTTCATAATCACAAACGGCTGAAAGTTTCATATCCATCATTTTAGGATATGGGATGTAGAGCCCCAGGAACGACCCTGATTCCACCGTTTTTTCTTCAAGCATGGGTTCCCGGACATATTCTCCGGTAAAAGTGTCCATGTATTGACTGGTATTCAATACTGAAACGTCGGAGAACTCAACAAAATAATCCCTCGAATTGAAAAGCTGAACATCCAGGATCGTCAGCATTCTGAAAATCAACATTACAAAAAAGATCCCCATTAACACAGCATTGATTGAATGGTATTTTTTAAGAGGAATATTGGATACAAAAATGAGTATCAAATGGTTAATCGGCTTTACAAACAATGGGTAAATCAAATGCGAACCGAACCAACTGAATTTGAAGTGCCATTCTGCAGCTATGGGGTTTTCCCGAAATCGCTTCAAACTTAATACCACTCCGGCTATCGCCATCGAGATAAAAAAGACAAGCAGTATACCAAACATGATGTCGGTGTATACATCAAAAACAGCCTCACTCATGAACAGCTTAGTAATGTTCATCAAAACAAAGAAAATCAGGTAGAGCAGCCCGATAGAAGTCAAAAGCATTACAATGGAAAATGCGACTGAAAAAATCACACTGGCTGCTTTATCAGTAGCAAGGAGAAAATCCTTTGAGTGCCCCAGTCTTTTTTCCATTTCTGCCTTGTAGTACTCGCTTACCTGTAATTTTTGATACTGAATTCCTTTAGGAAAGACCGAATTCAGTCCAATCATACCTACCCAAAAAGCCCGAATCACAAAGTGAAGAATAAAGGCGAAGTACAAAATCTCGATAGCGGAAATAACAGCTCCGGTAATCAGGATAGGAATCATCTCATCGATGAATGTAGCGTCTGTTTTCAGGTTAAAATCGTAATAGTACCAACCCCTGATTATAAAATCCGGAAGCTGGGAGGTAGCAAAAATCGCAAGACCGGAAATCAGTAATTCAGGCTCCCAGCTTTGCTCAGCCACCCGCTGCAGCCATCCTTTGCCCTGTTTTTCATCTTCTACATGTTCTTCGCTCATATCAAACCCTATCGAATAGTTTTGCTGAATGTGCGGGGAAATAGAAAAAAAGGCAATGAGCAATTCTAATTGGATATTCTCCCCTCTTTTGAACACATTTTCAACGTACGGAAATGAGTTACTTATAATTAATTCTTGGGGTCATGAAAACGCTGATGAGAATATTCGCTGGTCTGTTGATCATTGTGATTGTAGCTGTTTCAGGCTTTTTAATCTACTTCGCTGCTGTATTTCCAGCCGTTGAGGAAGCGCCGGAAATATCCTTTGAATACACTCCGGAAAGAGTTGAAAATGGCCGATACCTCGCAAATTATGTATACGTTTGTATGGATTGCCACTCGGATCGTGATTATTCCAAATTCGGGCATACTGTAGACATGGCAACTCTTGGAAAAGGAGGAAACTTGTTTGGTTTGCGCGAGGGATTTCCGGGCGATTACTACGCCAAAAATCTTACCCCTTATAACCTCAGCGGATGGACTGATGGAGAACTCTTTAGGGCGATCACTACAGGAGTTGATAATGAAGGAAATTCGATGTTCCCCATCATGCCTTACACCAATTATTCCAGGGTAGATAAAGAGGACATCTATGATATTATTGCATACCTACGATCTTTGGAACCTATAGCACATGATGTGCCAGAAAGTTACTCTCCATTCCCAATGAACTTTATCATCAATACTATTCCGATGGAACCTGAATTCCGGGAAAAGCCGGAGTTAAGTGATAAAGTAGCCTACGGTGAATACCTGGTTACTGCTGCGAGTTGTGCTTTTTGCCATACTCCCGTTGATGAACGTGGAGAACGCCTTGCAGGAATGGATTTTGCCGGGGGAATGGAATTTAATGTACCGGGGGGATTGGTTTATTCTGCAAACATTACTCCTCATGAGCAGAGCGGAATTGGAATGTGGTCGGAAGAGGCATTCATGGCTTCATTCAGACGATTTGAGGATTTTTCGAGCCCGATAAATACAGAAACCATACAGCCCGGTGAATACAATACGTCCATGCCCTGGCGACTTTATAGCAAAATGAGTGACGATGATTTAAAGGCAATTTATGCTTATTTACGATCCCTTGAACCGGTAGATAATACCATGACCAGATTTATTGCTACTAATGATTAAATCCTCCTATTCATTGAAAAATCATACATGCGCACTTTTAATTCTGGCAATCCTGATGGTAACAGATTGTCAAAAGTCAGAATACTCAGGTTCTTATCTCATGCAATTACCGGGTAATATGTTTATCGGAACCTACACTCTTGATATGGGTTGGGTAAATGGAAAAGGACAGGGAATTTACAAAGCAGAGATCGATTATGTACGAGGCGAACTTGATCTTTCCAGCTCGGTAACCGTTCTAACAAATCCGTCTTTTCTGGCTATATCCCCCGATAAACAAAATTTATATGCAGTAAGTGAATTGGGGAGTGGTGAAGATGGCCACGGTTTTGTTTATGCGTACTCCCTGGCTGAAAGAGGTCATCCTGTTTTTATTGAGAGATACCCAACCAACGCATTTTCACCATGTCATGTCAGCGTGGATGCCACAGGTAGATTCGTATTCGTAGCCAATTACCAGGGTGGGGTTGCCATGGTGTATCATCGAAAAGAAGATGGAAGCCTGGAAATCTTACAGCAGTTGGATCATGAGGGATCCGGACCTCATCCCAATCAAAATGGTTCACATACCCATATGACAAAAGTAAGCCCGGATAATAACTTCCTTTTTGTTCCAGATTTGGGATCGGATAAAGTCTGGAGCTACCGGATTAATCATGAAGAAGGTACGGTTTCAAAAAACACACAAGAGTTCATAGCAACGGCACCTGGTTCTGGTCCACGCCATATGGACTTCCACCCTACCAAAAATATCGCTTATGTTATGAATGAGCTGAATTTCACAGTTTCTGTAATGAATTATGAACCGGATAGCGGGACGCTAACAGAGATCCAGACCATCAGTGCTATTCCTGCTGATTTTGCAGAATGGAATTCAAGCGCCGACATTCACGTGCACCCCAATGGACAGTTTTTGTACAGCTCGAATAGAGGACACAATAGCATTGCGTCTTTTTCTATTGATGAATCGGGCAGACTAACTGCTCTTGGTCATACCCCGACGGAAGGCGGAACCCCCAGAAACTTCGCTATTGCACCTTCCGGCGACTTTTTATTTGTAGCTAACCAGGATTCTGATTCCATCACCATTTTTTCGATAGATCCGGAAACTGGAGCACTTCAATTCACCGGTAATTCGTTGGAGGTTCCTACCCCGGTGAACATTACTTTCTATTGATGTGAGCGCTAATCAGGCTATCCTAATCACTCCTCGATTAGCTGTCGAGGAAGGTATCATCGTTTCTATTCGTGGGGATCGATATTTGATTTTCGAACTACTCGAAGTTTAACATAGAAATTGTCATCCTGAACTCGGTTCAGGATCTTAAGAAACGATTAAGACTCACCGTAAGATGCTGAAACAAATTCAGCATGACGAGCCCAGGAAAAATCACATTCCCAAAAAAGAGGATATCCTTGTAATTTCCTGAACTAACCTAAGAGACCGATAACCAGATCAGAATAACAGATGGGTAGAATTTTTGAAGTTCGGAAAGCAGCAAAGTTTGCACGCTGGAACCGCATAGCCAAGCAATTTTCTAAAATTGGAAAGGAAATTGAGATTGCCGTAAAAGCTGGTGGCCCTGATCCGGATTCAAACCCTACATTGCGACGAGCCATCCAAAACGGTCGTGGGGTAAACATGCCGAAAGATCTTATCGAACGTGCCATAAAGCGTGCGATGGGAAAAGATTCCACGAATTACGAAGAAGTTCTTTTTGAAGGATATGCTCCTCATGGCGTAGCAGTATTGGTTGAAACCGCAACGGACAACAACACCCGCACTGTTGGGAACGTGCGTCCAATTTTTAATAAAAACGGCGGGAATTTAGGAAACGCCGGAAGTGTGGCTTTTCAATTCACCCAGGTCGGCTCTTTCAAAATTAAACCGGGCGAGTTTGATGAGGAAGAACTGGAATTAGAACTTATCGACTATGGCTTATCAGAGATGGGTGATAGTGAGGATGACGAAGGAAACCGCATCATTGTAATTCGTTGTGAGTTCCAGGAATTCGGAAATATGCAGCATGCTTTGGAAGAAAAAGACATTGAGCCTATTAGCGCGGAAACTGACTGGATTCCGAACTCTACCGTCTCGCTAGATGAAGAAAAAGCCGAAGAAGTAATGACGGTGATTGATAAGCTGGAACAGGATGAAGATGTCCAGCGTGTGTTTCACAATTTGGTGTAATCTGCTAGCCAAAAATCTTTAAAAAGGCAAAAACGAGAACACCCGTAATCGAAACATACAGCCAAATCGGAAAAGTCCATTTTGCAAGTTTACGGTGCCTAACAAACTGTCCTGAGAGTGCAAAGAAAAATGTGGTTAACACCAAAGGTACCACAAACACGGAAAGTATGATGTGGGTGATCAAAATGAAGAAGTAGATATACCGGATAAAGCCTTCACTCATGAATTTTGTATCTCCAACGAACGTGTGGTAAATCACATAGCTTACCAAAAAAAGAGTGGATGAAAGAAAAGCACTGATCATATAATTCATGTGCCTATCAAACTGCTTCTTTCGTATTTCATTAAAACCCAGAATCAGGAAAATTGTGCTCAGCCCGTTAAACGTGGCGTTCAAGGCTGAAAGGTTTTTGATCCAGGGTAATTGAACAACCGCTGGTGGCTTGAAATAAATCAACCAAAACAAAAGAAGAACTGCGACTATACTGATGCCCACAATTACAGTAATCGCTTTTTTAGTATCAAAATTCTGTAGGACCTGTGCGCTGTCTGGTAGTTTTAAATCTTGAGCCATTTATCGTTTAAAAAATAGTTATTCCTGTTTCTTTTTGATCCCCACGAATTTAAGGAATTATTTAACTCAGGAGATGTTACCATCGGTAACAAAGTTTTTTTAACAATTGTTCTTATTTTGACGATAAAGCGTCAGACTTTCAAAGGCGAGGTACTCGGGATTTATTTAGAACAGATTTAAATAAGCCATGAAGCAGTCTATTAGATACTTTTCCATTCAAAATTTCAATAGATTTGCCGCTCCTCAAATTGGAGGTATTACGCCGTGATATTTCAACAAAAATTAGCATAAAATATGGCGCAGATTTTCCCTAAGTGGACAAATCAAGTTCCCAGGATGTTACTTATCGGACTAATCGTAACTGCTAATGCAGTAATCCTTGGTATTTGGTACTTCTTCTCTCCTGAATACACCGATGTTGGCTACGCGCCGGAGCAACCTGTCCCATACTCCCATCAAATCCACGTAGATAAGCTTGGGTTGGATTGTCAGTATTGCCACACCTCGGTTGCAGAATCTAAACAAGCGAATGTTCCTCCTACTCAAACCTGTATGAATTGTCATAATCAGATTAAGACAGACAGTGAAAAGTTGGCACCGATTCGTGAAAGTTGGGAAACCGGAAAAGCTATTGAATGGGTTCGGGTAAATAACCTTGCAGATTATGCTTATTTCAATCACGCGGCACACGTAAATGTGGGTGTTGGATGTGAAAGTTGCCATGGCCGCATTGATAAAATGGAAGTTGTGTACCAGGCAGAACCGCTTAGTATGAGCTGGTGTCTTGATTGCCACAGAGAGCCTGAGAAGTATTTACGACCTGTTGAAGAAGTTACGACCATGGGGTATGTAGTAGAAGATCAGCTGACTTTAGGTGCTGAACTGGTTAGAAAAAACAATGTAAGCCCGCCTTTGTACTGTCAGGGCTGCCACTACTAACACAAACACTGTTGAATTTATAATCATCTGATGAGCGAATTAACACAGAACACCTACTGGAAAAGCCTAAACGAGTTAGCTCAGAATAAAGAATATCAAAAGTTTGTAGAACGCGAATTTCCCGAAAATGCTACCGAATTAAACGATGGCATCTCCAGAAAAGGTTTTCTCCGGGTGATGGGAGCCAGTATTGCTTTGGCAGGATTTGCAGCTTGTCGAAGACCGGTTCAAAAAATTCTTCCTTATTCGAAGCAACCGGAAGATATTGTACCAGGCATTCCTTTGTACTATGCAACTTCAATGCCATTTCAAGGGAATTTGGTAGGGCTTGTAGTTGAAAACCACCAGGGACGACCTACAAAGGTAGAAGGTAACGACCTGCACCCTGCTTCCGGTGGTAATACAAATGCATATCATCAGGCTTCTGTACTCGAAATGTACGATCCGGACCGGTCACGTGGGCCGGTTAGAAATGGAAGTCGCTCATCTACTGAAGACTTTTATACTTTTGCTGCTGATTATTTCTCCGATTCTAGTAAAAGAATCGCATTCATTTCTGAAGCAAATTCTTCACCAACCTTCAATGGTCTGAAAGAAGAAGTACTAAATAAATTCAGCGGCGCCAAATGGGTCACTTACGAACCATTTGGCGAAGAAAATTCTATTGAAGGAAATAACATTGCATTCGGGCGTCGATTAAGAACGTACTATAATTTCGTAAATGCCGATGTAATTGTGAGTCTGGATGACGATTTCCTTGCTCCCGTTCACCCAAATAATGTTGAATATGCCAAGCAGGTTACCGGACGAAGAAAAGTAACCAGCACGGAAGATTCTATGAACCGAATTTACTCGGTTGAGAACGGATTTACACTAACCGGATCGTTTGCTGACAACCGCTTGCGGGTAAAAGCAAGCGAGATCGCTGATTTTGCAAATGCCCTGGCTGGAGAACTTTCATCCCGAATAAGTGGACTGAATAGTTTCTCTTCCGTTTCGAATAAATTTACCGGAACTGAATTTGTTACCGCTTTAGCAGATGATCTGGCTTCTCACGCTGGCCGGACTGCCGTTTCTGCCGGATTTGACCAGGCTCCGGAAGTTCATGCCGTTGTTGCTGCCATAAACAGTGCATTAAACAATGTAGGTACCACGGTTAATTACCTTCAGGTTCCTCATTTTGATAATCAAAACAATGCAGCTGCTTTTACAGAGCTGGTTTCTGAAATTGCAAATGGAGATTTCGATGCGGTTGTAATCATTGGATCAAATCCTGTATTCACTGCTCCTGCTGATTTAGATTTTGCTACAGCAATTGGAAATGCTTCTGAAGTATTTCATCTTTCCACATACAGCGATGAGACCGGAAAAGCAGCCAGCTGGCATTTAAGCAGATCTCATTATTTAGAAGCATGGGGTGATGGCTACTCATATGGAGGAGCCCGCTCGGTGATACAGCCTCAAATTCAACCCCTTCACGACTCCGTTTCAGAAATTGAATTACTGGGTGCTATCGTAAACGCAGGAAAAGTGAACGGATACGATCTGGTTCGAAGCACTTTTAACAATTTCTATTCAAGAGATTTTGAAAATCGCTGGTTAGACATCCTGCATGATGGAATTGACGTTACAGATGGATTCACCGTTACCAACCGTTCAATACGAACAGTAGGCCCGGCTCCTTCTACAGCTGTTAGCGGCATGGAAATTGTTTTTAAAGCCGATAACTCCATTTTTGACGGTCGTTTTGCAAACCTTGGATGGCTGCAGGAACTTCCCGACCCTATGACTAAGATCACCTGGGATAATGTGGCCCTGGTTAGCCCGGCAACGGCCGAAGGACTTGGAATCAGTTTTGATGATTACTTAGGCAACCCGGATTTACAGGTATTATCGATTGGAGTTAACGGTACAGCCCTACAAATCCCGATTTGGATTCAACCCGGTCATGCGGATGACTCAATCACCGTTCATACTGGTTACGGTAGAGAAGGAATTGGTCGGGTAGCGGATATTCAGTCAAACAGCTCAGAGTTATTTGACAAATCTGTAGTATCTGGTGGAGTTAATGTGTATCCAGCTAGGACTTCTGGTGCTTTGCTGTTCAATTCGGCCTCTGTATCCGTAAGTAACCAAACCTACGAGGTCGCTTCTGTTCAGGATCATCATAATCTTGAAGGTCGTGACATGTATCGTCAGGCCACTTTAAGCAAGTACCAGGAAAAACCTGATTACGCCACTTTTAAGTCGGTGCATAAATATGCAGTACCGGGCATGAAAGAGGCCGCCGTTTTAGGCGAAGATCAGCCAATTTCCCTGTTCAATGAACAGGTGGCTCCGGAGGGTGAACCTCAATGGGGAATGGCGATCGACTTAAATTCATGTTTTGGATGTGGAGTATGCATCATTGCCTGTCAATCTGAAAACAACATCCCGGTAATTGGAAAGCGTGAAGTAATGCGTGGTCGTGAGATGCATTGGATTCGGGCTGACCGTTACTATATGGGCGATGTTAATGATCCTCAGGCAGTTCACCAACCCGTTCCATGTATGCACTGTGAACTCGCACCGTGTGAGCAGGTTTGTCCGGTTGCAGCTACCACTCACAGTGATGACGGAATGAACCAGATGACGTATAACCGTTGTATTGGTACCCGTTACTGCGCAAACAACTGTCCATTCAAAGTTCGAAGATTCAATTTCTTCAACTACCCAAAAGAGTATTTAACCACCGGCGAAGATCCGGATATTATTCAAATGGCAATGAACCCCGAAGTTACTGTCCGTTTCAGAGGGGTTATGGAGAAATGCACCTACTGTGTGCAGCGCGTGAACCGTGCAAAAATTAATACCAAAATTGAAACCGGTTATCCAAAGCCTGCTGATGGTACAGTTCAAACTGCATGCCAGCAAGCTTGTCCGGCAGATGCTATTTATTTCGGTGATTTAACGGATGAAAGCAGCGAAGTGGTCTCCATGAAGCGTAACGAGCGAAACTATCTGATGCTTGAAGAATTGAATGTTCGTCCGCGTACGTCTTACATCGCAAAATTGACGAATCCAAACCCCGCTTTGGTGAAAGAAACTAACGAGGAATACGCCCACTAATGAGTAAATACGAATACATACCAGAGCCTACGCTTGTAAAGGGCAATCACGATTTTGCCAGTATTACAAAACTAGTAACTGATGTAAACCTCCGTCCGACTCCAAAAATGTGGTATTTGTGCATGTTGGTTGCCAATGCCCTGTTAGGAGTTTTTCTTTTTGCCGTAGGATACCTGATTTGGGAAGGAACAGGTATCTGGGGTTTAAATAACCCTGTAGGTTGGGGATGGGCGATTATTAACTTTGTATGGTGGGTTGGTATTGGTCACGCCGGCACACTGATTTCTGCCATTCTTTTCCTGTTCCGTCAGGATTGGAGAACTGCCATCAACCGATTTGCTGAAGCCATGACCATCTTCGCCGTAATTTGTGCGTTGATGTTCCCTGGAATTCACGTTGGTCGTATTTGGGTTATTTACTGGGTTTTCCCGCTTCCAAACCAAATGGCGATGTGGCCAAACTTCAACTCTCCTCTTTTGTGGGATGTGTTTGCCGTATCAACGTATTTCACTGTTTCTCTTCTTTTCTGGTATGTTGGTTTGGTTCCGGATTTGGCAACGCTCCGAGACAAAGCCACGGATAAAATCAGAAAGATTGCGTACGGACTTTTTGCACTGGGTTGGACCGGAAGTAGCCGTGCCTGGTGGAATTATGAAAAAGCGTACATGATTCTTGCTGGTTTGGCAACCCCTCTTGTACTTTCTGTACACACGATTGTATCCTTTGACTTCGCTGTTTCCATGATTCCGGGTTGGCATACCACCATCTTCCCTCCTTATTTCGTGGCAGGAGCGATTTTCTCCGGATTTGCGATGGTATTAACGCTGATGATTGTTGCCAGGAAGATTTATGGCATGGAAGACATCATGACCGATGATCACATGGAGAAGATGAATATCATCATTATGGTGACAGGTTCAATGGTAGGTTTTGCCTATATGATGGAGTTCTTCATCGCATGGTATAGTGGTGTTGAATATGAAAAAGCAATTTTCATGCTCAGAGCAGTAGGTCCTTATGCATGGGCGTATTGGATTATGATGTTCTGTAATGTGATTTCTCCACAGGTATTCTGGTCGAAGAAACTGCGCCGAAATGTTGCATTTACCTTCTTCATCTCCATCGTGGTGAACATTGGAATGTGGTTCGAGCGATTTGTGATCACCGTTACTTCGCTTTCAACGGATTACTTACCATCTTCATGGGATTACTACACGCCAACAATCTGGGATGTATTGACCTATGTTGGAACATTCGGAATCTTCTTCACCTTGTTCCTGGCTTTCTTACGCTTCCTGCCTATGATTGCGATTGCAGAGGTGAAATTAGTATTGCCACAGGCTGATCCTCATAATTATGATGATGAGACTCAGGAATTTCATCCACATGAAGTGGAAGTACCAACACCAAATGCTGTAAAGGCCTAAGACTATGAGTACAACAACGGATACTTCGCAAGAACTTTACGGAATCCTGGCTGAATTCAAGAATCCAAAGGCACTGGTTGATGCTTCAGCAAAAGTAGTTGAAGCCGGGTACGACAAATTTGATACCTATAGCCCGTATCCAATTCACGGGATCGATAAAGCAATGAAACTTCCTAAATCGAAATTGGGATGGATTGTAATCGGGCACGGACTTCTTGGCTTTACAGGGGCTCTGGCTATGATGTACTGGATGTCAGTAATCGATTATCCATTAAACATCAGTGGAAAGCCGTTTTTCAACGCTCCCGCCTGGGTACCCATCACATTTGAATTAACTGTTTTGCTTTCAGCATTCGGCGCTGTGTTTGGAATGTTCTTTTTGAATGGACTTCCAAAATTGAATAACCCTCTTTTTGAAATCGAGCGATTTAAGAAAGCTACGGACGATGGCTTTTTCGTATGCATCGAAGCAAAAGACAGTAAATTTCAGGCAGATTTAGTTCGCCAGTTATTCGAAGAAGCAGGCGCAACGCACATCGAGGAAGTTTATGAATAACAAACCCAATAGAATATCATCTCTCATGAATAGAAGTGGCTTACAAAAAGCCGGTGGTGTGTTATTAGTGGCATTGTTACTGAGTGGTTGTCGTGGTTCCATCTCAGAAAAGCCTGCCATCCACCCTAATATGAACATGGATCAGCAGCCCAGAAAAGAAGCCCAGGAAGTGAATAACTTCTTCGAAGATGGTCGTTCTATGAGACCACCTGTTGAAGGAACTGTTGCCAGGGGATATCGAAAAGCGGATGCTGCTTACTATGAGGGTGTGGATGAAAATGGTGAGTGGATTGCTGAGAATCCTGTAGAAGTCACAAGATCTTTCTTATACAGAGGCCAGGAACGCTATGATATATTTTGTGCCCCCTGCCACGGAAAAGTAGGCGATGGTCGTGGAATTATCATGACCGGACAGTATGGATATGTTCCGGCTCCGACCTTTCATCAGGATCGCCTGCGTGAAGCACCGGATGGTGAAATTTATTCTGCAATTTACAACGGTGTAAGAAATATGCCTTCTTATGCACACCAGGTCCCAGTTGAAGATCGGTGGGCTATTGTTTCTTACATACGTGCTCTTCAAGCCAGCCAGAATGTTCCTGAAAGTGAAATCAGTGAGTATGATGTAGACCTTTCAGCTATACAAGCTGAATATGCCGCTGAACAAGAAGCGATTGCTGAATTTGAAGCTGCAAAAGAAGCAGCATCCGCTGATGTTGAAGCAAGTGCTGCGCTTGGTAAGGACATTATTACCCAATATGCCTGTGGTGCTTGCCACAATGAAACAGGCGATCCGGGAGGAATTGGCCCGACCTGGAGAAATATCTTTGGAAGTGAGGCTGAAGTGGTGACTTCTGATGGAAGCAGAATCACAGTTACAAAAGATGCAGAATACATTATCGAATCGATTGTAAATCCGGAAGCAAAGAAAACTACCGGCTATGAAAATGGCGTGATGGTAGCTTACGATTACTTGGCTGAACATGAGTTACAGTCTATTGTAGAGTACATCAAAACACTGAGCGACAACTAAGATTTTTGTTAAAAGAGTACAATGAGTCATAAACCTACAATCACCGATTCCCTACAATTTCCTGCCGATAGCAAGATTCCACAGATTCTTCTCGGAGTTGGAGCTGTGGGCCTCGTGGCAACCGCAATCGGTTTCTTCATCGATTTAGAACAGTCGCTTTATTCTTATTTAGTCAGCTTTGTTTTTTACACAGGTATCGGGCTTGCTTCTGTGTTCATGGTGATGTTCCATCATATTACCCGCTCGAAATGGGGAGTGGTTATTCGTCGAATTCCTGAAACATTTGGTGGTAACCTTTGGATTTGGACCCTTTTCTTCATTCCGATTTTGGCTGGAATGGGAACTTTATACCATCACTGGACCGATCCTACCCTTTTTGACCCTAACTCTCCGAACTTCGATTATATCGTAGCCGGAAAAGAACCTTATTTGAACACTCCTTTCTTTATCATTCGCCAGGTCATTTACTTTGCGATTTGGGGATACGTTGGACATCGTTTATATAAAGCTTCTGTGGAGTTGGAGAAAACCGGTGACTGGGGCATCACAACATTGATGCGTAAAATCAGTGCTCCGGCAATCCCACTTTTTGCACTTTCAATTGCTTTTGCAAGCTTCGACTGGCTGATGTCGCTTGATCCGCACTGGTTCTCTACCATGTTTGGCGTGTATTTCTTTGCAATAAGCTTCCAGAGTTTCTGGGCGATTATGATTTTGATGGTGTTCTTCCTCCAATCAAGAGGACTTCTTAAAAACACCATTGGCCAGTCCCATATTTACGACCTTGGTGCCTGGCTATTCGCATTTACTGTGTTCTATGCCTACATCGCATTCAGCCAGTTCATGCTGATTTACTATGCAAACTTACCGGAAGAAACTCTTTGGTTCTATCATCGACTCGAAGGTAGCTGGAAGTATATCGCATATGGACTCTTACTTTTCAGATTTGCTTTGCCATTCCTGGTGTTACTCAACAGAGAGCAAAAACATCGCCGTAATGTTCTCCGGTTCGTAGCAATCGTTGTGGTAGTAATGCACTACCTTGAGATTTACTGGATTGCAATGCCTATGCTAAGTGAACATGGTATTCACTTCACATGGATGGATGTTGCTTCATTCTTTGGATTAGGTGGCGCATTCTTCTGGTTATTCTTCAGAAAATTTCAGAAAAACAGCATGATTCCGGAGAATGATCCAAAATTGGATGCTTGCCTGGAAAAAACATATCACCAATAATTCTGTTTTAACATGTCTTCAGTAGAAAAATCGAATACTAAAGTTACCATAGAAGATAAAGAGAGTGATATTGTTAACGTTTCCATCAAATCTGATGACACGACTTTTGTCACTTCCGTCAATCATGGCGTCGAAGAAGAAGGCCTGGACCTTGGAGCTATTTATAAGTGGTCAGGTATTGGTATTGTAACTGTGGTAGTTTTCGTAGTCGTGCTTATGTACTATGCTCAATATGCGCTAAACTCTGCCAAGTCTAACGTTAATGTCACTAGCTCCTATTACGAGATTGAACAATTAACTCAAGAAGCAGACGAACGTTTAAACTCCTATGGTGTTATAGATTCTGAGGAAGGCATTTATCGAATTCCTATCGATGAAGCCATCAACAAAATGGCCACAGACTAATTTATGAAACGAATTGCACTGTTAACTTTTCTGGCAGTGCTTTCTTCATCCATTCACGTAAGTGCTCAGCTTAATCGTGAACAACCCGAAGCACTGCAAGGCGTAGGTATAAATGAACATTTGGGAGAAATCATCCCATTGGATGCGTATTTTGCAACCAGTACGGGAGATAGCGTAACTATCGGTGACCTTTTCGAGGAGGGAAAACCCGTCCTCCTAAATCCACTTTATTATGATTGCCCGATGCTTTGCGGGTTGGTGATTGATGGAGTACTTAATGTAGCCAACGAACTGGCCTGGAGTCCTGGAGAAGATTATACCATCATTTCTTTCAGCATTGATCCTTCTGAGAATCACACATTAGCTGCCGAGTACAAGGCTCGATACCTGAGCCAATTGAATAAATCTGGCGCACAAGATGGATGGCATTTTTTGACCGGGAAAAAATCCGAGATTGAAAGAATGATTCATGCAGTCGGATTTGAAGTAAACGAAATTGAAGACACCGGAGAGTTCGCCCATGCCGCAGCTATCATGCTGTTGAGTCCAAACGGAGTGATAACCCGCTATTTGTATGGCATTCAATACGATGAATTCAACGTACGGAGTGCACTGTTTGAAGCAGCCGATGGACAGATCGGAAATACCCTTACAAAAGTGTTAATGTTCTGCTATCAATTTGATCCAAATTCAAACAGTTATGTGCCTGTTGCAATGAACATAATGAAGCTTGGCGGCTTGGCTACGCTCATATTTCTTGGTATCTTCTTGGGCCTTTTATGGCTGCGCGAAAAGGGAAAAAAACAAACATCTAAAATCGATTTCCAATAATGGGTAGACTATTCGATTTCATGCTCCCAGAAAACAAGTCTCCGCTTACGGCAGACAGTACTGACGGGCTGTTTCACTTTATCAATGAAGTAAGTTTGGTATTCCTCATAGGAATAACCATTGCTCTGGTTTACTTCGCATTTAAATACAAAAGAAAGTCGGAAGATGATGAAACTCCGGTGATCACTCACAACAATACCTTGGAAATTACCTGGTCTGTAATTCCTTTGATTATTGTAATGGTCATTTTCGGATGGGGCTATTCCGGGTGGTTAAACCTGAAAGCTGTCCCTAATGACGCTTACGAGATACAGGCAACCGGCTTTAAATGGAACTGGAATTTTAACTATGAAAATGGAGCTCAAACTCTTAACGAGCTTCACGTTCCAAAAGGTCGTCCTATCAAAGTCGTGATGCAGTCGCGCGATGTACTCCATTCCTTTTTTATCCCTGATTACAGGATTAAGCACGATGTCGTACCAGGCAGGTATACCTATGTCTGGTTCCAGGCCGAGGAAACCGGAGAATCGATAATCTTCTGTACAGAATATTGTGGAACCAGCCACTCCGATATGTTGGCAAAGGTGATTGTCCACGAGCCGGATGAATTCGAAAAATGGTTAGAATTAAACGGAGGCGGCCCGTCAGGAAGCCCCGTTGAATTAGGAGAGCAATTAATTACCATGAATGGCTGTCAGACATGCCATTCATTAGACGGTTCTTCCGGAATCGGCCCTTCTTTCCAGGGAATTTGGGGAAGAGAACAACAATTCACAGATGGAAGTACGGCTGTTACGGATGAGAACTATATCAGAGAATCAATTCTATATCCTGGTGAGAAAGTAGTAGCTGGACATGACAACGTAATGGTCTCATACGATGGGCTGCTATCCGACGACGACATCACCAATATTATCGAGTATTTAAAAACTATTAACTAGCATGGCGATTACATCAGAAGCAAAACAAATGACTACGCTTCAGGTAAAGCGTTTCAAACCCTCTGAAAGCCCGACAAATACGTACCTCACTGACGAGAAGGGTGTTTGGGCATGGATGACAACGGTTGATCATAAGAAAATCGGGATTATGTACCTGGTTTCTGTAGCTTTCTTCTTTGCACTGGCAGGCTTTCTTGCAGTTGCTCTAAGAACAGAGCTTTGGACTCCGGCAAAGACCTTTATCGAAGCGGATACCTATAACCAGCTATTCACCTTGCACGGTGCCATGATGGTATTCTTTGTTTTGATCCCAAGTATTCCGGCTGCACTTGGCAACTTTGTACTTCCAATGCAAGTGGGCGCCAAGGATGTTGCCTTCCCAAGGCTGAATTTGGCAAGCTTCTATATTTATGTGATTGGAGCAATTTTCACTTTTGCTGCTCTTGCTGTTGGTGGTTTTGACACCGGGTGGACGTTCTACACGCCTTATAGCTCTGATTCCAACAGCGCTGGTGTAATTTGGGTTACACTGGGTGTTTTCATCCTTGGGTTCTCTTCTATCCTTACAGGAACAAACTTCATTACCACAATTCACAAGCTTCGGGCCCCTGGTATAACCTGGGATCGACTTCCGTTGAATATCTGGGCATTGTACGCTACCTCTATTATTCAGGTACTAGCAACTCCGGTTTTAGCAATTACCATTTTATTGCTTGCCTTCGAAAACATTATGGATATCGGGATTTTTGATCCAGCCTTAGGCGGCGACCCGGTACTATTTCAGCATTTCTTTTGGTTCTACTCCCACCCTGCGGTTTATATAATGATCGTACCAGGCTTTGGAATCATTTCTGAAGTGATATCTACCTTTTCAAAAAAGACAGTTTTCGGATATTGGGCAATTGCACTTTCGTCGTTAGCAATTGCATTCATCGGTTTCCTGGTTTGGGGACACCACATGTTCACTTCAGGTCAAAGCCCTGTTGCAACAACTGTGTTCTCATTCCTGACCTTCTTAGTGGGAATTCCAACAGGGATCAAAATTTTCAATTGGATCGCTACTCTTTACAAGGGATCCATTGATATGAAAACCCCGATGTTGTACGTATTCATTTTCCTCTTCCTCTTTTCGATTGGAGGTTTTACAGGAATTATGTTGGGTGCACTTTCAGTAGATATTCACTTACATGATACCTACTACGTGGTTGCTCACTTCCACTATGTGATGATGGGTGGAACTCTGATGGCACTCCTTGCCGGACTTCATTATTGGTGGCCTAAAATGACTGGTAAAATGTACAATGAAACGCTCGGAAAGATTTCCGCAGTACTCATTTTCATTGGCTTTAACATGACTTTCCTCCCTCAATTTGTGATGGGATCTCAAGGAATGCCACGTCGATATTATAACTACATTGATCAGTTTACTCCATTCCACCAGACATCAACCATTGGATCTTACATCCTCGGTGTTGCTTTCTTAATCATCCTATACTATTTGGTGAGATCGCTCTTTGGTGGTGAAAAGGCCTCATCAAATCCATGGAACAGCCGGGGATTGGAATGGCAATCTACTTCCCCACCGGATTTCCACAATTTCAGTCACACTCCCGTAATCATCAACGGACCTTATGATTATCACAAGCCAATGGAGGAATTCCAATTAGGGTTGGCGGTTTCTCATAATGGTCATGATGCCGAACACGCATCCAACGAAGTGGAAAAATCGGAAGAAAAAGCTTAAAACTATCTAAAACTCAACAATAAATGGCGAATCATTCAGCATCACAGCCTGCTCATGTTCAGCACCATTTTGTGGATTCGGACCAACAGTTCGACTCAGCAAAATTAGGAATGTGGGTATTTCTTGTGAACGAAATTCTCTTTTTCGGAGGTCTCTTCTGTGCCTATATCATTTTCCGGGTATGGTATCCTGAACTATTTACTCAATCTGCCCTTGAGCTAAATAAGCTTTGGGGAGGCGTGAACACCGTTGTTCTTATTGGTAGTAGTTTAACCGTGGCTATGGCTATTCGGTCTGCCCAGAGAAACGAAATCAGGGGATTGCGAATCAACCTTTTAATCACTATCGCACTTGCTTGTGTGTTCATGGTGATCAAGTATTTCGAGTACGAGCATAAGCTACATTATGGTATTGCACCAGGTTCTTTCTGGGATCCTACACCCGAAAAGCTTGCGATCCTTGACCATCCAAAGGCGAATATCTTCTTCAGTATTTACTATATGTTGACAGGTATTCACGGACTTCACGTTCTGGTTGGAATCGGTTTGATGATTTGGCTATACATCCGTGCCGGAAAAGGTCACTTCAATAGTGAATATTATACTCCGGTTGAGATCACAGGCCTGTATTGGCACCTGGTTGATTTAATCTGGATTTTCCTATTCCCACTACTATACTTAATTGAATGAGAGGACTTTAAAAATGAGCGAACAAGGACATCATCATCATGTTGCATCTGTAAAGATGCTTTGGTCAGTTGGAATCGGCTTAGTGATTTTAACTATACTTACAGTAGTGGTTACATATCTGGGTATTCCCAGTCCTCTGGATGTGATTACAGCTCTCACCATCGCCTTTTTTAAGGCCTATCTTGTGGCTGCGTATTTCATGGCGTTAAAGTTTGATCACAAGTTTAATGCAATACTACTGATAGGAGCCCTCGTCTTCTTCTTGATTTTTATAGGTATTACCTTGCTTGATACAATGTATCGAATTGAAGTAGTACCTTCTTTCTAAGAAAAGCTATTTAAGAAAAGCCCCGCACAAAGATTTTGTGCGGGGCTTTTTTGTTTAAATAATGTTCCCTTTCGTGGCTTTTCGATAATCATTTCCTGACCTTCATAAAAAAACCAAACTCAATGAATCTCAGTAAAACCAAATTCGGCAATTTTAATCTCTACACCATTGAAACCGGAGATATAAAACTAGATGGCGGGGCAATGTTTGGCGTGGTGCCAAAGACTTTATGGTCTAGAGGAATTGCTGCCGATGAGAACAACCGGATCGGAATGACTATGCGTTGTTTATTGGTCGAGTCAACAAAAACCGGGAAAAAATATCTGATCGATAATGGTGTGGGAACCAAGTTCAACCAGAAGATGATGGATATTTACCAAATTGACTTCTCGGAGAAAACATTACTTGGATCCTTGAAGCAACATGGTTTTTCTCCCGGAGACATCACTGATATCATTTTCACCCACCTTCATTTCGATCATTGTGGTGGAACCACTTTTTTTAACGAGTCCGGGGATTTAGAATTCACGTTTCCAAACGCAAACTTACATATCAATGAAAGACACTGGGAAACGGCAATCAATCCAAATGCCCGCGAAAAGGCAAGTTTTTTACCTGACAATATCGAGCCGTTAAAGAAGTCTGATCATGTGAATCTTGTTGTTGATGATCACGTTTTTGAAGATGGATTATCTACATATGTAGTAAATGGGCATACAATAGGCCAACAACTTCCTTTGATTACTAATGGACATCGAAACTTATTGTTTGCAGCTGATTTGCTACCTACGCACGTTCATGTCCCACTTCCCTGGGTAATGGGTTACGATATGTACCCCGTCAAAACATTACTCGAAAAAGAGCGTTTTTTAAAACAAGCGAATGATGAAAACTGGTTCATCTATTTGGAACACGACGCAGAAAAAGAAATCATCACTATTACCTTTGATGGCAAAAAAGCTTCCGTGAAAAGCTCTCTGACTTTAAATGACCTCTAGAAGCAATTTTTAACCAATTATGGAAGTTTTTTAACCATCAAATCGGTTAATTAGAGTATGCCAAACAATTCAGATTCGAATAGAGATTCACTTAAGGAGCAATTACTCAAGGCTTACCATAGGCTGGAAAGAACGAACCAATTTCTTTCCCCGCTAAATGCTCTGTTAACCATTTTGATCTGGATGATGGTTTTCATTCTCATTGAAAGCCGGGCTTATCTTCCTGTCGAAATTAAGTCGATTACGCTAGGTATCCTGATTGCCATTACTTTTCGGATTATCTGGATCGGCAGAAATAAAAAAGAGTCATTATCCTTTATAGAGTTTTATAGGAATTTCAGTGCTTATTCGAAGCTAAAAGAACTTGGCTATGCACTTGACCTCGAGAAGAATACAAATGCAAATCCTAGACTTGTCGAAGCAGCCATATTTAAAAATCTTGAGCTGGTAGACCCGGAATTATTCAGAGCAAAGCTTTCGGAATATGTAGACTCAAATCATGTTTCTACAACTTCCAGAAAACGCTCCTGGCTTGTTGGAGGAACATTTGTAGTATTCATACTTACCTTATTTAACTTCAATCAAGCCTCTTATCGATACCTAAATTTCTACCAAAATTTTGATAAGCCAAATCCTTATACATATTCTATACAACCTGGATACGCAACCTTTGAACAAGGCAGCCCATTTGTTGTTAGCATCGAATTCTTTGGTTCTATTCCGAATGAAGTCTCACTTTTTCTAAAAACCCCTATTGAGCAGGAGTTCAGAAAACGCGGTATGGATGGACACTCTGCTGTGTACTCTTCCTCACCCATCGATTTGAATACTGATATAAGCTATTTCATAGAAATGGATGGATTCAAAACTGAGGAATACCAGGTTCGGGTCCAACTTCGTCCAAGGCTTGTTGATTTCGTTGCAACCATCATACCACCCTCATATACCGGACTGGATACTGTTCGATATAATTACCCGTTTTCCCAGGTTCAGGGGATTGAAGGGTCTGAGCTAATTCTTTCAGGAACTATAAATAAACCTGTATCAGAGTTTCGAATAGCGACCAAAGAGGAGGAATTAAACGTTAATGTTGGAGAAAACCTGTCCTTTGAGCAAAATCTGGATATTTCTTCTAGTGATACTATACGATTTGGACTGAGGGATGAAAGTGGACTTGCCAATCTAAATCCGTTCCAGTTTGTCATCGAACCTTTTATGGATGAATATCCGACAGCTGAAATCCTGGAACCTGAATCCTCTTTTCAGGAAATCGAACCAAGTGAAATTAATCTGCTTTATCGCACCATCGACGATTATGGAATTACCGGTACCAGCTTGAACTATGAACTCAGAAAAGCATTTGTGGATGAACCTGTTACAGAGTCTATAACCCTGGAAAACCCATCAAATGGTTCGCTCCGAAATAAAGTCTGGGAAATCGAAACTCTAAACCTAAAGCCTAAAGACGAACTTAGTTTTTGGATTGAAACAACTGACAACGATGGATTCAATGGGTATAAAACATCCCGTTCTGAGGTACTGACGTTAACTGTTCCATCTCTCATCGATTACTTTGAGGAAATTGATGAGAAGGAAAATGAGGTAGGAACAGATTTAGATGAAATTTCTGAATCTTTTGATGAGATGCAGGAACAATATGAAATGTTCAAAGAGCAGCTAAAGGAAGATCCGGAAGTAAACTATCAGGACCTGAGACAACTCCAGGAAGTCCAGCAACGCCAGGAACAGATACAAGAACAAATCGAAGAACTCAATGACAAATTCGATGAACTTAAAGAAGAGCTAAGTGAAAGTGATTTACTCTCTGAAGAGACGCTCCAGGCATATGAAGAGCTAAAAAAGTTAATGGAGGAAATTGATGATCCAGCATTTTTGGAGGCATTAGAACAAATGCAGGAAAACCTCAACTCCATGACCCCCGAACAGCTCCGTGAGGCTATGGAAAACACTGAGTTTAATGAAGAATTATACAAAGAACGTCTGGAGAGAACGATTGAGCTCTTCAAGCAATTAAAACTTAACGCAGAATTGGAGCGTATTGCTCAAACATATGAAGACCTGGCAAGACAAGAGGAAGAATCTAACTCTTCTGAAGAAATACAAGAATCGCTCCTGGAACAAACCCAGCAGGTAGAAGAACAGCTTGAAAAGTTAGACGAAAATACTACTTCAAAAACAGAACAGTCAATTAATCAGCTGCAGGAGCAGTCAAAAACTGAGCTTGAGGATATTAAAAAAGAGCTCGAACGAAGATTAGAAGAAGCCGAGGATCGGGCAAGTTCAGATGGTGGATCAGAGAATTCAGAGGAAAATGAAACTGACGCCCAACAACAAGAATCTGAGTCAACGGGAGAAGAAAACTCCGAATCAGAAGAGAAGCAGGACTCAGAGTCAGGAGATACTCAAAGTTCCGAATCACAACAAAGTCCAGATGTTCAACAAAAATTCAATGAGCTTGCTGAAATGACTCGCAATGCAATGACTCAAATGAATCAGCAACAAATGAATGTGAACATTGCTGGCCTGCAATACATCTTATATTCACTCATCAATCTCTCCCTTGAACAAGAGGATTTAACCACTTACGCATCAGCCGCAGAGAGCAGAAGTCAGGCATATGTAGGTTTTGCGAGGAATCAGAAAAACGTAGAGAATATTTTTAGTTCTCTCTCTGATTCACTTTATCAACTTTCTACTGAAATCCCACAATTTTCGAATCAAATTAATAGAGAAAAACTCGAGGTTGAGCGGTTGATTGAAGAATCACTCGAACAGATGACAGAGCGAAATCAAAACAGGGCCTCTATTGCGACTCGACAGGCACTTGGGGGTATTAATAAAATCTCCTATTTGATTGCAAATTTACTTGAGCAACTCCAGAATCAGTCGAATTCAGGAAACGGTTCCGGTGGGGGAATGTCCATGGAACAAATGATTGAGCAGATGCAACAGATGGGGCAAAGCCAACAACAAATCAATCAGCAAATCCAGGATATGATTAATGATATTCAGGGAGAGCGGTTGACGAACGATCAAATGGAGCGCTTAAATCAACTCTCACGGCAACAAAATGAGATTCGTAAGCAACTTCAGGATATGCAGCAAAACGGTTCTTTGGAAGGTGGCGATGAATTAGGAAGTGAGCTCGAACGAATGATTGAGCAAATGGAAGAGACTATTAACGATTTACGTGGGGGAGCTATTGACCCAACCTTGATTGAACGACAGCAAAACATTCTTTCCAGAATGCTGGAGGCGGAAAATGCCCTCCAGGAACGCGATGAGGAAGAACGAAGAGAAGGAACGACCGGGGAAGACGTTGCACGTCCAACTCCACCTGAAATTACCCTGGAAGAGTTGGAGCAGCAGATTCGCAATCGATTAAATGATCCGAATTTCACAAAATACTCTCCCGATTATCAGCGTCTTATAGAGCGCTACTTTGAGTTATTGAAACAAATTCAGAATCAGGAAATTCAATAGTTCAGATTATTTTCAATAATTGCATGGTAGGCTTCTAACACTCCATCGGTTGATTTACCCCGTGTAACCCTCGCTACTTCCTTTACCTGGTCTGTAGCATTAACAGGAGCAAAAGGCATTTTTACTATCGTAAGTCCGGGAATATCCCCGCTGGAATCTCCGATGTATGCAACTTCATCCAGTCCGTACCCAAGGTGTTCGCAAATGAATTTAATACCCTCCCCTTTATTGGCTTTTTTAAGGATAATATTCACTGAGACCTCAGTGTAATGAACCTCGAAATGAGGATAATTTCTATGTATAAACTCGCGGCTGATATCTCTTATCTCGTAAATCACCGAAGAATCCGGATTGATAACTCCAATGTCCGTGAACTTTGCAAATTCTGGAATTGATGATGGAAAACGGTCAATAAGATGTTCTTTAGCCCACTTCTTAATTTCAGTTACTTCGAGCTCTCTTTCTTTTGTAAGCACCGGATTCCAGGTTAATTCATTCTTTTCGACATCATACATTCCTCCACCACTTTCGAATAAAAATGGAATTCTGATCCCTAAAATCTGTGCCATAGCTTCCGCGTAGGGCATGGGCCGCCCTGTACAAATGGTCAACGGTGGGATATTAAAATCGAAATGACTATTAAGATTAAGCTGGCGAACTTTGGAAAATGCCTTCCAGTCTGGGGTGATAAATGGATCTGTCATACAACCATCAAGATCCGTAATGAATAGTTTTATCATGGACTACTTAGATCGATAATTCGGGAATAGCACGGCGGCTATAAAACAAAGTAAAGCTATTGCAGCTAACCATTGATATTGATTTTTAAAATCCGCGTACTCCTGGCTACTAAATTCTCCTTTTTCCAATTCATCCACCCTGGCCAGGAATGCATCAATCCCATCATTGCCTCTTTCAATAGAGTAGTAGTTCCCACCTCCGGTGGAAGCAATTTGGCGCAGTACAGTTGTTTGTAAACTGGTTGTTACCACCCTTCCTTCCCGATCTCTTTTATAACCAATCAATTGACCAGTTTCTTCCTCGTATAACGGAATGGTTGTTCCTTCCTGAGTCCCAACTCCAAGCGTATAAATGGATATGTTTGAATCAATGAGATTTTCCAGGGATTCGTCATAAGATTGTCCGTGATCTTCTCCATCTGAAATAATGAGTAATACCTTGGCAGCCTCACTGGCAGACTCTTCCAGGGATTCGAATGCAGCAAGTGAGGTTTCCATCGCAGCCTTAAAATCCGTGGCTGAACTTGGCATTTGATCTGTGTCTACAATCTCCAAAAAAAGTAATAAAGCAGAGTAATCGAGTGTCATTGGACTCTGTAAGTACGCCTCTCCGGTAAATACTACTAATCCAACCCGATCCCCTTTTAATCGATCGATCAATCTTCTAATTTCAAATTTGGCTTTATCAAGACGGCTAGGCCTAACATCTTCAGCATTCATACTGGCTGATAAATCAAGTGCGATTAGCATATCCACACCTCGACGTTTGACCTCGCGGACTTCAGTACCAATTTTTGGCCCCGCAAGGGAGACAATGGTGAATACAAAACCTGTTATCATTAATGCCGTTTTGATAGAATTCCCCATCTCCCAAAACCCTTTTCTAAGCGATTGAAATAAATCCCGATCGAAATATTGTTCTTGAATACGCTTAATACCTCTTCCCCGCCACCAAACCAGGGCGATCAAAAAAGGAATAATTATCAAAAGCCAAAGGAAAACCGAATCCTGCCAAATCATATTAAAAGATAAATGATCCCTTCGATGCGCTCAACTACTCAACTATAAGAACTTGTAAATCCATCAGGTTATTCCCTGTTGGTCCTGTTTTAATCAACGTATCCATTTTTTGGTGAAAATAATACGAATCGTTTTTCTGGAGAAATTCTTCTGGACTTATTTTCTTTTTCCTGGCTTTTAATGTTGTATGAGAATCGATGATTGCTCCTGCTGCATCAGTAGGCCCATCTACTCCATCCGTTCCTATACTGATCATGGTGACTTTATGCTGCCCTTCCAGGGAAATGGCGCAAGCCAGCGCGAGTTCCTGGTTTCTACCCCCAGTCCCATTTCCTTTCACCTCAACTGTGCTTTCGCCATAAAATATTAAGGCAGCTGGTTTCTTGGCTGGATCACCTTTACTTAAAACTGATATAGCCTTTGAGGAAATCATCTTTGCCACAGAACGTACATCGTCAGAATAGGCCTCTGGTAGTACCCAGGTATCAAATCCTTTAACAACAAAATAGTCTGAAACGAGCTTCGCCAAGTTTTCAGCTGAATTAATGACTTGCACTTTATGGTTCTTAAACAATGCTGAATCCGGCTTTGGGTTTTCCGGAATTACTCCCTCAATCCCTAATTGGATATGTGTCTGAATAGAAAGCGGGACCCGGTTCCAAAGAATGTACTCCTTCAGTATTCGCTCGGCATCTTTAAAAGTCGATGAATCACCAACTGTTGGGCCACTTCCAATAGTAGAAATATCGTTTCCGGGTACATCCGAACTCACTAATGTAATCAGGTTGGTATGAGAAAGTAATTCTCCCAATTTCCCACCCTTAAGATCGCATAAATGCTTACGAACAACATTCATCTCATGAATGGAAGCACCTGATTCGAGTAGCAATTTATATGTAAATGCGAGTTCATCTGTATCGATACCAAACGGAGGAATTATTAATAGCGAGGAAGCTCCACCTGATAAACAGAAAAAAACAGTATCGCCTTCAGGAATTGATTCCGCTACGGATTTTAATTCAAATGAAGCAGCAACAGTATCTTCATCCGGGTAAGGATGGGTCCCTTTAAAAATCTGGATATTGTCTAAATAATCTTCAGTTGGTGAGATTATAATTCCGTCATGTGGTGGAGTTGGCAGCTCTTCATATAAATCTGCAGCCATCTGAACAGATGCCTTCCCGGCTCCTAAAATCCAAACCCTTGAACTTATTTTTCCATCAAGATTAACTGATACAGAAAGCGCACCCTTGATAATACCAACTATGGAGTCAACATATTTATTCATCTGGAGTTGATTTCGTCTTTGATTGACCAATTACAAGTGCGACGTATCCTAATGAAAAAAGTGGGAGCAGGTATCTGGAAATAAAATCTGTCCCAATCATTAAAATATCAAATCCATTCTGACCTATTAAAACGAAAAGAAAAGTTACTACCCCAGCACTTAAATGAATGGCTGACAAAATTAAATATGACTCTCTTTTTGCAGATATGAGAACCAATGCGAAAGCCCCAAATAACCAAAATGAACCAAAAGGTACTTTGAATAACCATCCCTTTCCGTATTCAGTACATTCACTGCAAATGGTAAATGAAACACTCGACTGTGAATAAAAAGAGTAGTGGTCGTTTATTTCACCATGTTCATCTGGTAGAACGGTTCCCATATAAAAATTATGAACCTCCTGTCTGACCTCCCTTATTACAAAGAAATAGATTACTACTACTGCTGCTGCAAGTCCTGCTTTCTTGAGTACATTAGACATGCTCAACCTTTTTTTGCGACTCAAAAGATCCATCACTAAGCTGGACCCAGATAACCCACATTACAAAGATTGTGATGTAGAAAATGGTAGTGGTAGAATAATCATGTGTAAAATCAAAGAACTCCATCCATTCTTCCTGGGTAATAACTAAAACAACAATTCTAAGAATGTTTACCAGGTAAATAACCCCAACTCCAAGTACACAAAAGCTGATTCTTTTCTGCCAATCCCCCGGATAAGCGAGAATGAATCCCAGAAATAAACCAATAGCAGAAATACCTGTACAACCATCAACGAGCTCAATACCAGCATTCTCACCAATTCCAATTATTCGGTACACCGTCCAGGTCTCATAACCAAGAAACTGGATGATACCATCACTCACTGCGACAATATTGAGCGATAACCACTCGTCCAGGTCGCCTTGAGGAAGAAGCCACAACTCGTAAACCACATACCAAAGTGCAAATATTCCAAGGGCTTTTAAAACAAATTGAGTAATTGGAGATTTAAGCAGTTCCATGTAAGATCGATGCCAGTTTTTCTACAACATATTCTTGTTGCGAGTTTGTAATTTCTGGATAAATTGGTAATGATAGGGCTTGTTCAGCAGCACAAACAGAATGTGGAAAATCCTCTTTTTCATATCCCAGGTCTGCATAACACTCCTGCATATGCATAGGTACTGGATAATAAACCGCAGATCCAATATGGTATTCCTTCAGCTTTTCCATTACGTGGTTTCTGTTTCTAACACGAATGGTATACTGATGATAAATATGTTTCCCTCCTGTAACTGGGCTTCCTTCCACTTCCTTCGGAATAACAGCCTTATCATAAGCCAATTCACACTTCTCAGTTCCTAGAGCAACACAACTATCTGAACATGATGCAATGGATTGAGTGATCCCTGCTTCTTCAAAAAGTTGATTGTAAATGAGTGCCTTTTCTCTTCTTTTCTCTGACCACTCTTCCAGGTAATTCAACTTAACATTTAGAATAGCAGCTTGAATTGCATCTAGTCTGCTATTAACACCTATATATTTATTGTGATATTTCGGGCGAGCTCCATGCAGTCGAAGTATATCAACCTTTTCAGCTAGTTTTTCGTCTTTTACGGTAATTAAACCAGCATCTCCATAAGCCCCAAGGTTCTTACTAGGGAAAAAGCTAAAACAACCAAAAACTCCATAGTTTCCTGCTTTGATCCTATTCAATTCAGAACCAATTGATTGAGCAGCATCTTCTATTACTGTTAGCCCATACCTTTCGGCTATCTCCATAATGGCTGGCATGTTGGCCATCTGGCCATACAAATGAACAGGTATAATTGCCTTTATCTTCTTGGTTTCAATACCCAGTTTTTTTAGAATCGGATGGCGTTCTTGCATCAGGCTTTCCACCTGATTTGCATCGATATTGAACGTACTGGGATCGATATCAACAAAAACTGGAATTGCTCCTAATCTTGAGATAGCACCAGCCGTCGCGAAAAACGTAAATGGAGTGGTTATTACGAAATCACCTGGCTTAATATCTATAGCCATTAACGATAACAAAATAGCATCAGAACCAGAAGCGCAGCCAAATGCATGTTCGGTCTCAGAATAATCCGCTACTTTTTTCTCGAACTCCTTAACAGTAGGCCCCATAATAAAATATTGGGATTCTACAACACTATGAATGGCCTGATCTATTTCAGGTTTTATCGTTTGATATTGCGCTCTAAGATCTAATAAAGGAATATTCATGTAGCGATGATACTAACTTTATCACCAACTAACCTATAGACTTCCCCGGTTTCTTTACAAATTGCTTTATCAGTTTTATCAAAATCCAATCGATGCCCGGCCTTTGAAACCCAACCTATTTGGCGAGCAGGATTTCCCACAACCAGCGCAAAATCTTTCACTGATTTGGTTACAACAGCCCCGGCTCCAACAAACGCATACTGCCCGATCTCATTCCCGCAAATAATGGTAGCATTAGCACCAATGGAAGCACCTTTTCGAACTGTTGTTTTCAAATATTCCTGCTTCCGTTCAATCGCACTCCTAGGATTTATTACATTGGTGAATACCATACTTGGACCACAAAAGACATCGTCCTCCAAAACAACCGCATCATAGATAGAGACGTTATTCTGTACCCTTACATTATCCCCGAGTACTACATCGTTTCCTACAAAAACATTTTGACCTAATACACAGCTTTGTCCAATGACCGCCTCTGGCATTACATGAACCCAATGCCAAATTTTTGTTCCATTTCCAATTGCATCTGGGTTCTCAACAATTGCTGACTCGTGGATAAATCTGTTCAAACCGATAATTCAAGTTGAAGAGTTAGCTATACAGAGAAGAATATAGTTTTTAAAATTGAATTCTTAACGGATGAATCCTGCTGCACGGTAAATCTTTTCGATAATGCCTACTACTTTCAAGCCATCCAGCGATGTAGCCGTCGGTTTCTCTCCTTTAACAAGTGTATTGAACACATTTTCGATTATATAATGATGATTTGCAGCACTTCCTTTATACGGCCCGTAATCATTGGGAGGATTTGTAGGTGGGAGTTCAGGCTTTTCATATCCATCTATATGGCAATATTCAATTTCATTCATATACTGTCCACCCACTTTTAAGCTTCCATTAGTACCTACAACGGTAATACTACTTTCCATGTTTTTGTCCCAGCAAGAAGTTGAGTAATTGATGGATCCAATGCCTCCATTTAGAAACTCAAACTGCGCAAATCCGGAATCGTCGAAGTCTCCCAGTTCTGGATGAGTAAAGTTCTTCACAATGGCCTTTGGATTGATGATATCCCCAAATACCCAATACATTATATCTATGAAGTGGCTGAATTGAGTAAATAAAGCGCCTCCATCCTGATCTCTGGTACCTTTCCAATTACTGGGAGCATAATATCGGCTATCACGGTTCCAGTAGCAGTTAGTCTGAACCATCAGTACATCTCCGATTATCTTCTCAGAAATTACTTTCTTAAGCCAGACAGATGGAGGACTATACCTGTTTTGTTTTACGACAAAAACCTGCTTCCCGGATTTTAACTCAGCATCGATTACGGCTTCACAATCCTTAACGGATAAACCCATTGGCTTTTCGATGACGACATGATAACCCGCTTCGAGGCATCGAATGGCATAATCGGTGTGATAGCCATTTGGGGTAGCAATGTTAACCACATCGCTTTTACCTTTGTCTTTTTCCAGGAATTCGTCGATAGAATGATACGAAGGAACTTGTAAACCAAGTCGATTGATATTTTCAAACTCAGTTGCTTCTACATCTGTAACTGAAATCAGTTCTGTCCCTGAGAACTCACTTATAATTTTTGAATGGCGTTGGCCAATTCTTCCAAAACCAATTACAGAAAATCTTAGGTTTCTCATCTTAATCCATTTCCTAACTAGGAGTTAGTCTTTTCCAAATAAATCTCGAGTGTAAACTTTCTCTTCAACATCCTCGATATCTTCAACCATGCGATTGGCTACAATTACATCTGAAGTCTTTTTGAACTCATCCAAATCTCGAATAACTCTGGAATGGAAAAACTCATCCTCTTTTAAGTAAGGTTCAAAAACTACAACCTCAATTCCTTTTGCCTTGATGCGCTTCATGATCCCCTGAATTGCACTGGCTCTGAAATTATCAGAACCAGCCTTCATAACTAATCTGTAAATACCAACTACTTGTGGATCCTTCTTAATTATCTGATTGGCAACAAAATCCTTTCTCGTCCTATTGGCATCAACAATAGCTTGAATTATGTTGTTTGGGACATCCCGATAATTGGCCAGCAATTGTTTTGTGTCTTTTGGTAGACAATAACCTCCATAACCAAAAGAAGGATTGTTGTAGTGATTACCAATCCTTGGATCCAAGCCTACTCCTTCGATAACCTGTACTGCGCTTAAACCATGTGACTCACAATAGGAATCCAACTCATTAAAATAGGCTACCCTCATTGCAAGGTAAGTGTTCGAAAATAGTTTTATTGCTTCTGCTTCAGTAGAATCAGTAAACAGAACCGGTATTTCTTCCTTAGGTTTTTCTGCTCCTTCAAGTAACAAATCTGCAAATACACTTGCCCTTTCAGATCGTTCGCCGACCACAATTCGAGATGGAAAGAGATTGTCATGTAAAGCCTGACCTTCTCTCAAAAACTCCGGAGAAAAAATTAGATTATCAGTCCCAATCTCCTTCTTAGTATGCTCAACATATCCCACTGGTATAGTCGACTTGATCACCATTACCGCATCAGGGTTGATGGATATCACATCATGAATAACTGCTTCCACCGTTTTAGTATTGAAAAAATTAGTCTCAGGGTCATAATCAGTGGGTGTTGCGATGATTATAAAATCTGCCCCGCTATAGGCTAAGTGCTTATCCAACGTTGCCGTTAGATTAATATGGTTGTTAGCTAGATAATCCTCAATTTCCGGATCGGAAATCGGAGAATTTCCTCCATTAATTTTATCAACTTTTTCTTGTACAATATCAAGTGCAACAACTTCATGATGCTGAGCCAATAAAACGGCGAGAGAAAGTCCAACATATCCCGTTCCAGCTACCGCAATTTTCATAGTAATTTAAGCTTTGTAAATTTTTTCTTTATCAGATTCAGAAAGGTTTGGATATACATTCCTCGTGTCAATGATGCAATCTGACCATTCTTTAAGTTCCAGATAATTAATATTCTTATGATCTGTAACAATCACTACTGCATCAAACGCAGAAATTACCGACTGTTCCCATTTAATACTTTCTTTTCCCTTCCAATTCATATGTTCTCGGCTCGGGGGTATCATAGGTATCCACGGATCAAAAAATTCTACTTCAGCGCCTAAATCGACTAAGCGATCCATAATTACAAAAGATGGCGATTCTCTCATATCATCAACATTTGGTTTATATGAGATACCGATTGTTAAAACATGAGAACCTTTTAGGGCAATACCCCTTTCATTAAGCGCTAACATTGTTTTGTTAACAACATACTCGGGCATTGAGTTATTTACTTCACCAGCTAATTCAATAAATCTAGTATTTAAGCCATATTCTCTTGCTTTCCAGGTGAGGTAAAAAGGATCGATCGGAATACAATGACCACCTAGTCCGGGACCTGGCGTAAACTTCATAAAACCAAATGGTTTAGTAGCTGCTGCATTAATAACTTCATGAATATCTATGTCCATAGCATCCATAACCAGTTTCATTTCATTAACTAATGCGATGTTAACAGATCGGAAAATATTCTCTAATAACTTTGCAGACTCTGCTACTTTTGCAGAAGAAACGGGAATAACTGTATCTAAGGCTGCTTCATAAAGTTTAACAGCTAGTTCTCTGCCTTTTTCGGTGGTCGATCCAACAACTTTTGGAATACTTTTGGTATTGAAGTCTAGATTTCCCGGGTCTTCTCGTTCAGGACTGTAAGCCAGAAAAAAATCCTCTCCTTGCTTCATACCTGATCTTTCTTCAAGAATATCAGTTAACAACTCATCGGTTGTTCCCGGGTAGGTGGTTGATTCAAGTATAACCAGCTGCTCTTTCTGTAAATAGTTGCCAATAGTTTCCGCTGTTTTGACAACATAAGTCATGTCTGGTTCCCGATGATGATTTAGCGGTGTAGGGACGCAAATTAAAATTGAGTTGACATCACTTAACTTTGAGAAGTCACTAGTAACAGTGCACCTTTCAGATTCAGAGAGCTCAACAATTTGTTCATCATTAAAATGTTTGATGTAACTTTTTCCGGATTTAATGGAATCAATTTTGGATTGATCTACATCAAACCCAAAAACGGTTAATCCGGCCCGATGAAATGTATGTAATAGAGGTAAGCCTACATAGCCTAATCCAATTACTCCAACTTTATCAATATTATGCGCTTCTTTTTCCTTAATCGAATTCATTTACAAATAATCAGAAATAAAAAAATAGCACAGAATTTATGAATTCTTGTGCCTTAAATCTTCTTCAAATGACTCCTGCGCAGACAGTTTTAGTTCATTGACCAGAGTTCGATGATTCTAATGTGCATTAGTATTTAGATGAAGCATTTGAAGAATAGTCTTAAAGATAATTTCAACGTCAAGCCAAAAAGATTGTTTTTCAACATAAATAAGATCCCAATTCAAACGCTCTCTCATATGCTCTTCATCAAATGTTCCGCCCCGTAATCCTCTGACTTGTGATAAACCAGTTATTCCAGGCTTTACAGCATAACGACAATAAAAATCATCAAATTTATTATTCCAAAATGAGCATTCATCTTCCATATATGGACGGGGTCCAACTAAGCTCATATCTCCTTTTAGTACATTTACTAACTGAGGTAGTTCATCTAAGTTAGATTTTCTTAAGAAACTGCCAAATTTGAAAATTCGAGGGTCTTTTTTTTGAGTAAGAGCCGGTTTTTCATTCGAGCTATTTGTTATGTACATATGCATTGTGCGCACCTTGTAACAAGTAAAAGGGCGTCCATTTTGACCGGTCCTGGTTTGCTTAAAAAATACTGGGCCTCGTGAAGAAAATTTTATGCCTAAAAAAAGAATCGGACTTAACAGAATAAGAGGAATTAAACCGATTAAAGATAATACTATATCTAAAGCTCTTTTAACTGGATAATCCCTCTGAGTAAGTTCAGAGAATTTTTTTGGAAGTACCCCTTTCTTATAGTCTTTAACTCTTGTATGTGAATTCTGTGCTTCCCGAAGGATTGTATCCCTAACAGTCATCATCTATGATTACATTTAAAAACCTAATATACAATATCTATTCATTCATGTAAATCAATTGGTCTCTATGCTTCTATATAAATTGGCAATCTTTATCAGACTTTAGCATCTCATACAGATACCGTATCAAAGTTTATGCTCTATTTGTTTCCTGGGAATGCAAGTGAACTATTACTGAAGCCCACGTTTAACTGCTAAATTGAATCTACACGAACTACAATTAACGAACCAGAAAGACCTTTTACTGCTCAAATCTAAAATCCCACTTCTTTACGCGGAATAAGATCTTGAAAAACTAGTATTACCCCACAATTCGATGAACCGAGTTTTGAGATAATCTTTCTTCATAAAAACAATTATCACTTAGGAGTTTTTTTAAAAAATGTTCTTTAACTAAACTCCACTATATATTGCACCAATCCTTTTCCCAAACTCAATCTTAGAGTATTTTTTTGCATTTTTGAAACCCAGTGTTACCAATGCATTCAGATCAACTGATTTATTATAAACCTGTTCGACCGCTATTCTGATCTCTTTCGTCTTTGTTGGATCAACCAACAAAGCTGCTCTTCCGGAAATTTCAACAGTAGCCGAAGTATTTGAAGTAATTACAGGCACACCCTTCAGCATTGCCTCTAAAATTGGAAATCCGAAACCTTCATATAAGGAAGGAAATAATAATGCTATCGTTTTTGAATACAGCTTTTGTAGTAAATCATCTGAGACTATGCCAAGAAACTTTAATCTTTTGATCAGTAGTTTGTCTTCTTTTATACTTTTTGGAACATCAATGTTACCAACCAACACTAATTCGACGGCAGGATCTATTTTTGCTGATCTGAAAGCTTCTATAACATTTACTAAATTTTTGTGCTTATAGTTAGTTCCTATATACAAGAAAAAAGGACTTTTCGGAACTTTGTTTTCGATATCCTTTTTTGGGTCTTGATTACGTTCTAGTACTGAAGGATAAACAACTTCAACTTTATGTATTAGCTTTGGAAATACCTGCTCAATTGTGGATTTAGAAAAATTTGAGACCGTTAGAATCTTATCAGCCTTAGAAAGAGATATTCGATTAAAATAAATCCTCAACTTTCTCTTGAACCAGGAATGTCTTAACCCAAAATGCTCTGCCAGATCATGTATGGTAACTATAAATTTCTGAGCAGGCTTAAATAAGTATGGAGCAGGATTCGGGGAGTGAAAAACCTTGATATTGTATTTTCTCTTTAACAAAAAGTAAAAGCTATTTTGCCAAATAAAAAAAACAGGCCTCATTATGAACCTGGGGGAATGAGGAATATTTACAAGGATGATCTCAACATTTTTCTTTCTAAGTTTTAAACACCTCAGGAATTCTTTGTTAGTGATAATGTATATTTTACTCTCTATCTCAATTGAATCAATGGATTCGATCAACGAAAGAATATAATTCCTAAGTCCATTTGGTTTTGTAGAAGATACCAATGTTGATATCGCAACATTCATTATGCTTGGTCTTTACTAAGAACAGTATTGTCATTAGTACCAGAATAGAACTTTCGGGATAAAAATACATATTTATTTTGGTATGGACCTAAAGGTATAAAATCATGAATCTTACCTGAAATGTTTCTTAAGCCAATTTCGGAATTACAAATTAGTTCCCTCTTTGAATCATCCCAATCTTTATCACTTTCAACAAGTAAGGCGTTTGGGAATGTCTCTTTCAAAGTACCTTTTACATTTATCCCTTCGATCCCTGATAGCAGTTTATTTAATTCTTGTTCAGGAGTTACATCGAATAACCTGGTGAAGTCAACCCTTTCAAATACCTGCAGTTTTCCACCAATACCCGCGTTGTAAACATTCACTCCAAGACCTTCAAAAAATTGCTTCCCTTTCTTAAACTGTTCCATCATTTCATGAACAGTTGGGTTATGGTATTTTCTTCCTTTCCCAAAATACCTGGGATCAAAATGGTTTATATCGTCGTCATCTTTTGCTTCCCAATCTCTTGAATTCTCCTTTTTCACTGAACGATCAGCAAAGGTCATATCTACCCCTAATAAATAGATTTCTTTGAACCCAAGATATGCACCAATTTGTAAGCCAGCATTCACAACTGTTTTATTGATTCCACAATTTGGTAGGTCTTTACTAAACTCAGGCTTATCAGTCTTCAGATAGTAAACATTGTCTCTATTACCTATTCTGTCCTTAAAGCTCACGTTCGAAGGATGAAGATCTGGAAAAAAGCCCAACCCCACTTTGTCTAATATTTCTGAATTAAGCTCTTGATGCATGTCCTGAATCAACAAGTCATCAGTCATTACATAGAAATCAGGTAGCCACGAAATTCTTTCAAATAGCAAATTGATACGATTGAAGCACATCGTATACTCTCCTTTTAGAAGATGCAAAGGGGTTTTGTTTAGGGATGGTCCATTACCAAGAACAAAAAGTCTTTCTCCGGAATATTTGTTTTTTAGATTTAACCAGTCGCCGAACTCATTTTTCCCGGACAAGCGTTTTAGCTTAACAATTGTGAAGTTTTTCAGCCTCACTAAAAAAACTTTCAAACCATCATTGCCAAGAACATTAAACCCCTTTTGTATCAGACTCTTCATTATTTTTAAATAAGCTGTTGTAGTCTACTTTCTGGAATATATCCAGCTGTCCTCCTATGGTAGCATCCTTTATAGATCTTCCACTTTGTTCAAATGCTGTCCTTGCCATCGAGTAAGCAAGTTCTTCCCCTTTATAATCCGGAATTTTCCACTTCATCCCTTCTTTGTAGTAACCCGTTTTAAAATGATTGTCTTCTTTGCCATCGCTTACAATGGTTTCGCCTGGCCTACCCTGTTCTTTATAACTATGATCTTTTCCTATCAATATTACTTCTTTAAAACCCATCCAAAAAGCAAGTTGCAAACAAGTGTATGTAACAGAATGTCCCCCCCAAATTGACTGCGTTGGATCCATTGAAAATTGGGGTTTAAATGAGGCAAACAAATAAGCAAGATTATCTCTTTCAATTAATAAATTACGCCCCTCCCAATTTGCAAAAAAAGGAATATCAACTTTATTAAGATCAGCGAAGAATTGCTTTATCTGGATTTTATAATCCATTACGGCTAAAAAAACCTTGTCTTTATTCAAACTATCTATATTCTCATAAAACCTGTTCATGATGATGCAGTACTCGTCAGAAAGTTTGCTTAAATCTGTTTTTTTAAGACTTGGCCCATTAGCTATTACAAAGCATCTCTCACCTTCATATTTGTTCTTATACTTCAGGAGTTTTTCTCGCGATTCGCTCCCTTTAGACATCCATAAAAATTTATGAACAACATTTTCTAAACGTCTGCTAATTGCTTCCTTGATTCTTTCAAATGATAGCTCATGAAGCTTTATATCCTTTATATAATCTAGTCGACTCATAAATGTTTTAGCTTATCCATTTCTGCTACTGCACTTCTACCCATAAATAAAAAATCTGTACTAAATGCAATGAAGTTGTATCCAGCCTCAAACTTCTCTTTTACTTTATCTATTTCAGGGTCAATCACATGAAAGCCAAGAGATTTATTATGCTTATCGCAGTACTTTTCCAGACTTTCTAAAGCCTCTTTCACAATTGGCTCATTATATTCTCCAGGTATTCCTAAAGAACCAGAAAGGTCATAAGGGCCCACAATCATTCCGTCTAAATGATCATTCTCAGCAATTTCTGCCAGGTTTTCAATAGCATCGATGTGTTCAATCTGAGCAATAATTATAAGGTTCTCTTTTACCCATTTTTTATACTCCTCAAATCCAAATCCATACTTTTGTGCTCTATTTAATCCCACCCCTCTTTTACCTTCTGGCGGGTATTTTGCATAATCCACAGCCATTTCCATGTCGGATTTGTTCTTAACCATAGGAACAATTATCCCGTCGGCGCCAGCATCTAGAGCTCTCTTAATTGCAACTTCTTCGTTCTTACTCACCCTTACTAATGCCGCCATTCCATGAGATTGTATAAACCCAATTAATATTTGGAGTTCATTATAATCTATTGCTGTATGTTCCATATCTACGGTCAACCACTCAAATCCTGCTTCTGCGAGAATATCTATTACCGATTGGTTAGGAATGGTAATCCAAGAACCGACAGAGTTTTTTTTGTTTCTAAGCTTTGCCTTTAGCGTAGTGTTCTTCATTTTCTAATTATCAATTGATAAGATAGTTACAGGGCCGCCATTTCCCTCTTCCACTAACAAAGGTGCAACTATTACTCTATCAGGATTTTTGTTAATTGATGAGAGCTTCATATCCTCAACAATAAAAATGGGACGCCCATCAACCTCATTTAAAAAAGAAAGGTGAGCCTTCTTTCCCTCTTCTTTAAATAAGGGAGAGGTTAAGGAGATGAAATCAAAGCCAACCGCTCTAAGCTTTTTATGATTTGTTCTAAGAAATTCACATGTAACTTCTGATATCCCTGGATAAGCATTCCAGTATTTATCTTCATATCTGAATTTCTCAAATCCGGTTCGAATGATTAAAAAATCCGTATTTGGTTTTATGCTTGCTGCTTGTATATCCGAAATCTGAATAAGCCGTCCATTTTCACATGGTATATCAATTAAACAGACTTCAGTAAAAATCCACTCTTTTGGTTCAATATCAGTTATAGTACTCCCCGCGTCATAAAAGTGTTTTGGAACATCAATATGGGTCCCAATATGATTATTGGTTAACCTAAAATCGGTCGTATTCGATGTATCTCCATTTGGTATTGAACTTTTTGAATTCAGAATTACCTGATCACGATTACCATAACTAGGCGTATTTGAAGCAAGAGGATGTGAGAGATAACTAACTTTCATTTTTTTCAAATAAGTACCGCTTAATAGATTCTGCAATCAAAAAATCGCTTTCTTCATCTATGTCTACAGCTTCGATGGGGTTTATAGGAAAAAGTAAGGGGTTGTCACCAATCCTGTTTTTTTTATCCAAAAACATCGCTCTTGAAAACATATAAATACAAGAGTTTTCTTCGTATATAGGAGGTAGTTCCTGGGTTTTAATTAGCTTTTTCGGATCATGATTAATACCTCTACCATCTGGCCAGTAATACCTACTCTGTAAAGCAGTTACTGACATTAAACTGTCATGCTTTGTTTGGCTCAAAAAATCTTCAATAGACCTGTTAATAGTTTCGGTAGTTAAAAGTGGATTTGTACTATGCGTTTGCAGATAGTAATCAGCATCCGTTTTATTGATATCATACTCCATAATCTGATTTGCTTCATTACTGGTAATGGTGAGCAAATAATCTGGCCTCATATGGATTTTAACATCAAAATACTTCCGCGCAGTTTCTGCGATCACTTCTGAATCTGTATTTATTACTGTAGAAGAAATCCAATCTGATTGATCAAGACTCTCAAGAATCCAATAAAGCAATGGCTTGCCAAAAAACTCTTTCAAATTTTTTCCAGGCACTCTTTCTGAGTGTCCTTTCATGAATAATAGCGCAGTTATCTTTGGTTTATTCATTTATAATATCAAATCGAAATCTTCATAGTAAGCTTTTTTATAAGCTCCGGATTTTCTACATAATGCTGCGGACCATGACCATCTTCGGGAAACATAATCGCAAAAACACCATTGCCAATATCAACATGAGTCCCCTGTTTATGTGGGTTTTTGTAAAAAGTCCTGTCTTTCTTTGGATCATATGGAATATTTACATCCATCCCTTTTATCGGAGACCATTTAACTCTTTCGAGTCCTTTCAAAGGGTACTGTATGTCTATCACATGTTTATGAGCTTCGTATCCACGTTCGAAGTTCTCAATAGTCTCGTACTCGCTTACAATAGCTTTCACATTTTCACTAACCTGGTATTCCCCAAATTCAATTTCCGGATCAACATCTTTAATAAACTTAAGCCCTGTGTAAATATCTTCACTTATTCCTTTATAGATGTCAATATTATCAAGTGTATCTACAATCATCGCACTATATAACTAAACTTTGTGGTATGTGTTCATATACTCTTCCATCCATCCCTTAAACAGATCATCTGGTTGAGTAAGATCCTTAAACATCTTTCCCCACCCTTTTGTAAGGATAAGACCGAATTTTCCATTTTCATTCTTTTTATCCTTTTCCATTGCCTTATATAGTTGATCAAGATTCAACTCCGAGATTGAGTAGCCTTCCCAAATTATTTTGAAGACACTATGGGCACGGACAACATCTTCTGAAGATATATATCCTTTTTTCATTGAGATATAGTTGGCCATATCCATTCCAAAGGAAACGGCTACACCATGCGGTATTCCATAGTTAGTAATACTCTCTATAGCGTGCCCAAATGTGTGTCCATAATTAAAAACTATTCGTTCTTTTTTATCGAATTCATCAATTTCAATGTAACTCTTCTTTATAGAGAGGCTTTTTCTGATGAGTTCACCCAAATTAGACTGTGTTTTTAACGCTTCTTGGAATTCATTTTCAAAGTAGGTTACGTCCTCTTTTCCTGAGACAAAGTAATAATGAGCCATCTCTCCAACTCCTGATCGAATATCCCGTTCAGTCAGCGTCTTCAGGTAACCAGGATCAATGTAAATTGAAATGGGTGGGTAAAATCCGCCTACCTGGTTTTTGAATTCTCTAAAGTTGATTGATGTTTTACTTCCAATACAACTATCTCCCTGTGCAAGAAGTGTTGTAGGAAAGAAAATCCAACCTACACCTCTATAAAGCATAGATGCGATATAAGCAGTGACATCTTGAGTAATGCCTCCGCCGATAGCTATTAGCCTATTGTTCCGTTTAAATCCACTTTTTATTAATTCATCGATAAATGGAATAACACCTTCGTAGCTTTTGGTACTTTCCAGGGCATCTATAAAAATTGCTTTCATCCCGGAGTTAAGTAATGCATCCAAATTAGGATGAAGTTCCAAAACAAGCTTGTCAACTATTACGCAATCACCGGTTTTGTAAACATCCTTCAGGTTTTCTTCGAGTGAACTAACAATGTTTACTTCGTAATCTTTTATCGATGATTTTACAATAAATGAATCAGACATTAGTATAGCCTCCGTCAACTACAATATTTTGACCTGTCATGTAGGAGTTTTCTTTAGAACCCAAAAATAAAATAACATACCCCATCTCAGTAGGGTCAGCCAATCTATTAATTGGAATGTTTTTACTGATTTGATCTAATTGATCCTTAGTGTTTGTTGTCTTTGTGAGCTCCGTCAATGTAAAACCTGGAGATATTGAATTTACCATTACCCCATAAGAAGCTAACTCTATACCCATTGTTTGTGTTAATCCAACTATGGCATTTTTGGTCATAGTGTAAACGCTCCTGGCTGGTCGTGTTATTACACTCCAAATAGAGGCTACATTTACAATGCGCCCATATTTTTGATCCTTCATTCTTTTAGCCAAGTATCTTGAGATTTTTACCGGAGCATCTAAATTGACGGACAACACTTTTTTATAGTCATCGTCCGTAATATTCTCAATGGTATTGAGCAAATTGATTCCCGCATTGTTTACACAAACATCGATCCTATCATAGTTATCCAACCTTGAAATAAAATCATTTATTCCAGATCCTGATATAAAATCGGCGGGCTCATAAAAGATTGTTCCAAGTGCTGATAGTTCCGAAACCAATTCCTCGTTTGGTTCTTGTGACGTTCCAGTAATTATTACTTTAGCCCCACGCTGCAGAAACAACTTAGCTGTTTCTTTTCCAATTCCACGTGTTGAACCAGTTATCAGCACATATTGATTTGTAAAATCCAGCACCTTGTTATTCATATAGACTCATAAACTCTTCATCCTCTCTAAGATAGGAAACAAGCATATGGCAAATGATCATGTGAAGGTCTTCAATGGGACCATAGTCACCTTTTGGATTTGGTGTAAACAAACAAATGTCGCAAGCATTTTTCAATTTACCACCTTCAAAACCAACAAGACCGATTGAGGTCCCGCCTAATTGAGTAGCATATTCGGCAGCCTTTACAACATTCATAGAATTTCCGCTCGCAGAGATTGCGATTAGAACGTCACCTTCTCCAAAATAATCCTGCATTTGCTGGGTAAAAACTTCTTCGTAAGAATTATCATTACCAATAGCGGTCATTAACGGGCTTTGATCAGTAAGACTTATCACCTTAATTCTTTTCTTTTTGAAGTATCGAACAAAGAAACCAATATCTACTTTATAGTGAGATGCGGTAGCTGCACTACCCCCATTACCTGCAACAAAAATGGTTTTTTCATTTTTATATGCTTCAATAATTGTAGTTGTGATTTGTTCGAGTACATCAAAATCTATTTGGGCGAATAAATCATTCAACTTACCCTGATACTCGCTTACGTGATTTGTTAATTTTTCTTTTCTCATGATTAATAATCTGTTTAAAAGTTCTTTTGTGCGTAAATCTTGTCAATTATCGTCATCAGTTTTAATGCGTCAGACGAATTACCAATCCCTATTTCTGTATCCTTTTCAATTGCGTCGAAAAAGTGCTCAATTTCATATCTCCAGCTATGGTCCTCTACATATTGAGTCTTTACTTCATCTTTCCATGTAGCAGCTGGTGCAGTGGATCTGTTTTTAGCAATTGAAAGAATTTCCTCTCCATAGCTCATCGTCGAAGTGATAAGACCATTCAATACCATGTACCCTTGTTCCATAAATACTTCCAAAGAAAACAGATGTCTCCATTGACTCATAGTTGAATGTAAGGAAGCATCAATTCCAGATTCTGAATTCCTTAAAATAACAAATGCGTTGTCTTCAACCTCGAGATTCCAATATAAATTTGAGACCTCCGCTTTTACTGAATCAAAGTCCCCAGCCAGGTGGAGGAACAAATCCAGCATATGTATTCCCTGATCGATTAAAATTCCTCCTCCTGCAAGCTCTTTTTTGGCTCTCCAGTTATCGAAATAATCTTCAGTTACACTTTTTCCGTATCGCCCCCTCATCCAGATAATCTTTCCATATTCCCCACTATCAACCAATTCCTTCATCCTAATAACACTACCATGGTGTCGATGATTGAACCCGTACATTAGCTTCTTGCCATTGCTGTTTTTTTCAACTTCAATTATCTCTTGCATATCAGCTCCGGTAAAAGCAGGAGGCTTTTCACAAAAAACATGCTTACCAGCTTGTAAGGCTCGAATCGTTAATTCTTTATTTAGAAAATTAGGAGTGGAAACAATAACCACATTTATTTCAGGATTTAGAATAATTTCATCATGTGAAACATTTGGAATACTGTCGAGTGGCACCTGAAGGTTTGGTTCAGAAACCGCCAATACTTTACCCCTACCGTCTTCTTCTATTGCTTTTAACCGGGTTTGCCCCATTTTACCAAACCCAATAATTCCTACGTTAAAATTCATCTATTATAGTTTTTATACTTATGGTTTATTTTTTTAATACATCAATTAAATTCTGTACAGCATCTATTTCCATTTGGAGTTTCCCCTCCTTAGCATATGAGCCTAAGTGGGGTGTTAGTACTACATTATCTAAGTCACAAAAAGGTCCACTGTAAGGTTCTTCAGAAAACACATCAATAGCTGCACCAGCCAAATGGTCATATTTAAGTGCCTCCAGCAGTGCTGATTCATCGACTACTCCACCTCTTGCAACGTTAATCAAAAAAGCGCCACTTTTTATCTTGGAAATTTCATTCTTACCTAACATCGGACTACCATCAGAATTACCGGGAACGTGGAGAGTTATGATATCAGAATTTGAAAGTACACTCTCAAGATCTAAGACTTCTACATCATGACTCTTTGCCCAATCGAGATCAGGGTATAAATCATATCCGGAAACTGTGTTTCCTAAAGCCCTGAATAACTCGGCTACGGTTCTACCAATTCTGCCTAGACCAATAATTCCGATCTTTTTACCGAGAAACAAATTCCCAATTTGCTTTTTCCAAATTCGGTTTTTCATATTTGCATCTGCCTGCGGAATTTTTCTCAAAAGCGACAGTGTAAGAGCCAGGGTTAGTTCTGCAACTCCTCTGGTTGGGCCGTCTGGGGTATTAGTAACGATGATGCCTTTTTTCTTAGCATAGTCTAAATCCACACTGTCCATTCCTACTCCAACCCTACTAATACATCTAAGAATAGGTAATGCATCCATTACCCGAGGGGTTAAGGGCTCTACTCCGGCTACAATCCCAATACAATCCTTGGCCAATTCAATTACCTCATCTTCAGTAAGCTTTCGCCCAAATGGATTATTAATTATTTCATAGCCGTGTTCTTTTAGTAAATCGAATGGCTCAGAACCAACCTGCCCCATTGAAGATGGCGACGTAAGTACTTTAGGCTTCATTTTGTTTTATTATGTCATACCAATACAATGCAAAAATTGTAGTTGGCATTATTTCGGGGTTATGCGTTGCAAATCCAGTTAGTACCTGGAAAAAGATATACAGGAAATACGTTTTTATAAACAGTCCTTTTCGAGATAAAGAGTCGAGAAACATTTTCTTAAAAATTATCAACCAGGATAACACAGCGAATATTCCAAAATATACCCAAACACCAAATAGGCCGATATCTCCTATTCTGGCCTTATACCCATCAGCAATTAGTCGGTACCTTAAGCTGTATTCTGAATAAAAAGGAACACTATTTCCAAAAACTTCTGTTGCAAGGCTTTCCTGAAATTGAGTTATATAAAATGCTATAGCCCTGGTTCGAATATCTTCATCAAAATTCTCAAATTGCTTAATACTTACATCCAATAACGCACTAACAAATAGCATGATTTCTCCATAAAAAGACAGAAAAATCACTACCAAAAACAATGAAAATAGTAGAACATAAGACTTACTTTTCCCAAAATTGCTAACCATTAATAGAGCGCTTCCAACTAATACCGCGGCTGTTAGCATCCTAGAAGCAAGTAGTACAAGTAGAACCGCAGACACTATATAAAGTATCAGGTAACTAATTTTTCGATCTGTGAAAAACTTTTGTAAATAGTAAAAACAACCCAGTACTAAAAAACCTCGACCATAGAAGAATATCGAATAAGACCCTCTTCTCTCATCTAATCTCCAATAAAAGGGAGGGTCTGGCAGTAGTAAATAATTTATGAGGTAGATTATTATAACGCTGAAGAAAAAGAATTTAAAAACCCTCAATATATCGTCATAATTATATTGAAAATAATGAAGCATAAAATATAGCAGATATATATAGAATGCCTTCATTCCAATAACTGAATTTATTATTGGTTGGCCGTGGTAAATGTAAGCTGGAAAGACGCTTGCTACCATAGACCCCAAAAAAAGAACTACCGGAATAGCAAAGTTCTTCTTAAAACGGATTTTTCTTTTTTTGGGAGATAGAACTAGTCCAATTATGAAAAGAAAAATTAAGAGTAACGCCCCTCCTAAATGGACAGCTTCTGAGTATAGAAATGGTATTTTATTAAAACTAAAAAGTTTTAAATACAAAAGTATAACTAATACCAATAAAACTGTTTTTGTATTAGTCATGATTGCATTATTTTTTTTAGTGATAATCCTCTAAAAAAACCTAGAATAAATTTATAATCAAAAACTCGTAAACTATACACAATTAATGTATAAACAATTGTTGCAATGGGAAATACTAATAATTTGCTTGTAATAGAAAAATTGATAAAATAAATACAAGAAAAAAAATAACAAGCAGATATTGAAAGAATTATTAACTTTCGCAGTTTATTTGAAAAAAATATCTTTTCCCCTTCATGAATTAAAAAAGAAAACATCAAAATTCTTTCCACAATAGCGGAAAGAAACACAGCCAATGAAACAGAAAGAAGATAATTTTCAAATGGATTAATAATTGCAAAATATGTGGTTATTGAAACGATGCTTATCGAGTAAATAATATTTATCCTATTAAACTGTCTAAGATAGTCTTGAGATATAAATATATTTTGAAATGGTACATTTAGAATTTTTATTACGGCATGGGCCATTAATATAATCATCACTATATACCCAGTCTCAAATTCTTGCCCAAATAATACCGTAATTATTTCTTTAGAAAATAGAGAAATTAGATATGTACAAGGTATTAATACCACAAAAACAAAGGTGTGATGCTTAAGAATTATTTGGACTGAATTAGTAACTTTTTTGTCTTTTGTAAACTGGGATAAGAAGATCCCGCCCAGACTAGTTCCAATTCCCAATAACAGCGTTCCTATTCTGTCTCCTGCTGAGTAGTATCCCAGTATTTCTTCATTAACAATTACAGCTCCAAGAACTATTTTATCATAACTAAGCAACAGCGAATGGCTGATCGCTGCTGAAAGTAGTTTACTTGCTACCGAAACATATTTTCTTGCAGCATCTCTTAGAAACCTGCCTAATTCTAATTTTGCAAACTGTACAATGGGCAAAATAACACTAACAATTGCAGCTACTATCATAAAACCAGCAATCCCAAACTCAGAATACCCAATCAATACAGCAAGAATTTTTGCTGAAGAAACTAAAACAGACTGCAGGATGAACGGTGAATTGGCCTTAACCTGCTCCAACCTCCCTGTAAATATATAGTTGTTCGCCTGTACAAGTACCCCAAAAAAAGTCTGTATAATAAATAATGCAATAAGATAAATCTGAAGTTCTGTGTACAGTTCTGATTCGGTGAAAATCAGATACCCACAAATACCTGCAATTATTACCGCGATAGCTGTTCTTAAAACAATGGATAAAGTAATAAATGTCTTATATCCTATGCTGGGGTTTTCATTAAATAACTTAAGGTGAGCATTACCTAATGATACAGAAAGGGTAGTGTTAAATATATTTTGAAAGGAAGTGGCAAGGCTGATGTTCCCTAGAATACCTGCCCCTGCAAAACGACCTATTATAATTGAGGCAAGAAATGACAGGCCCTGAATTATAATCTTGGAGAAAATATTTACTAGAAACTTCCCTTTAAGCATTAATTAACTTTGAAAGCTTTAGTTTTACCCAAAGCATTATTAAGATGATTGGATTACTAAAATGCTTCGACATGGAAAGCTCTTTTTCAGACCAACCACACACTTTTAGCTTACCACAAAAGCTCTCTCGCCAATTTTTTCCACTTAGATAGATATAGCTCTGTATTATTCGATGGAAGTGGTAGGTCTTTTTAACAATCCCGAGTAATAAATCTCCGTTTACAGGATCATCAGAAAAGAAGTCATTCCTTATTTTCTCATAACCATCTATATCCAATAAAATTCTTGCAGGTATATTTGTGCTAAAAGCACTATTTCCCAGTCTGCACAATACATAATGATCGGCAGCATAAGTAACAGTATTACCTTTCTTTAAAAACGAAAATATATAGAATAGAAATGAATATGCAGTACCAATATAGGAATCATCATACCAATCAATATTCAAAACTTCTCTACTGAAAATGAAGCATGATATGTAACTGAAAACAGCTCCTGTATCATTTGATAATGCAAAATACCTGGATACCTCGCTTTTGTTTGAGAAATTGAACTCTTCGAACTCGACATTTTTATTCAGCCAATATCTTTTTTTCTTTTCCTGAAAGTCAAAATCGCAATCAAGCCGATTAAATAAGTAGATAGCCGTCTCCTGGTTTTCACTCAAAAAACTAACAATCTTATTCAGAGCTCCTTTTTCTAATTTATCATCACTACCGAGAAGCCAACAGAACTTGCTTTCACCCATATGCATTGCCGCAAGATAGTTTCTATCTGCTCCCAGATTTGATTCATTAACGCTTATACTAATTGCAACAGCTTCATGCTTCTTCTTTAGCTCTTCTACAAAGGTAATTGTGTTATCTGTTGAACAATTATCACTTACACAGATCTCAACCTTATTTTCAAGTTTATGTTCTGTTATCTGGAAGATGAGTTCTTCGATATTTTCAATTAATAAATCTGCCCTGTTGTAAGTGGGTATGCAAATAGAAAGTAGATACTGCATATCGAGTTATTTAGTATCAGAGTTTTCTTCCATTTCAGTAATCCAGGATAACATCAAATCCAAACCTTCTTCTTTTTGAATTCTGGGCTGCCAGGAGGTGTCTGATTCAATTTTTGAAATATCTGCTACAAATACTTTTTGATCTGAAGCTCTCTTATCGATGATTTTGTAGTTCAATTTAGTATCAAGCCTGGATTCTAAATACTGAAATAGCTCCAGGATAGACAAACTGTTTTCTATTCCCCCCCCGATGTTATAGGCATTACCTACTGTGCTATCATAACTTTTATAGGCGTCTAAATAACAATTAATTGCATCATCAATAAAAAGTAAATCACGCACCTGTTTGCCATTTCCACTAACCGTAAATTCAGGATAATCTTTGTCTTTAGATTGTTTCACCGCCTGTAGCATAAACCAACCAATCCATCCCTGATCGAATGTTGAAAACTGCCTTCCCCCAAAAATTGAAGAATGGCGGAACACAATCGTTTTTAGACCAAACATTTTATGATAATCCAGCAAATATTGATCCGCTGCCCCTTTTGAACAACCATATGGAGAAGAAAAATTCAGATTTACCGCCTCCGAAAATCCAGTTGGAAAATCGGAACAAACATAACGGGTTTCCTTTTCTTCATAATTGAATTGATCTAAATCGCCATATACTTTATTTGTTGATGAATAAATAACTATGGCTTCAGGCGCATATTTTCGAACAGCTTCCAAAAGATTAAACGAGCCGAGCACGTTGATATCAAAATCAAATTGTGGCCTTTCTACAGAGGTTGTCATCGCTACCTGCCCGGCTAAATGGAAAACTACATCAGGTTTAGTATCCCGAATAGCTTGTTCAACATCCTCTCTGTTTCTTATATCTCTATGCAGGAACTTGAAATCACCCTTTGTTTTCAACCAGTTAAGGTTCTCAGCCGAACCAAATCGATACAAATTATCAAAAACAATAACATCCATCCCTTCACTAATCAGCCTTGCAGAAATGTTACTCCCTAAAAAACCACACCCTCCGGTTACTAAAAATCTTTTCATTTCCATTACTTACTCCTCAGTTTTTCTATGGTTCTAGTAAGAGCCATTTTTAAATTTAGTTTAGGTTGCCATCCAAGATCATATAGAAATGTTGGTTTTGCCTGAGAGAACATGGTTTCGTTTTCTCTGTATGGAATAGCACCGAATTCCAGTTTCGACTCAGAATCAGTCAAGTTCTTTATCAGTAATGCCAGTTCCTTTATTGTGATAGCTTCGCCTAATCCGATGTCAATTTCTGTGAACTTTTTTTGAAACTTATCCATCGAATTTAAAATAGTACTTACTGCACTACATAAATCTTGCATATGAATAAAATCCCTAACCTGTTCTCCTTTGGTAAGCATAAAAGTCTCATTCTTAATGCAGGAAGTAACTAAGCTCGAAAGGAACCTTTTCTTTGGTTCATTTTCATCAAAAAAGTATTCGAGTTTTAAATTAACAACCCTTTGATTTGTATTACCAGCGATAACTCTAAGAATATCTACTAACAGGCTTTTAGTTTTTGAGTAGATATTTGTATTAGAATTAAGCGAGGTATCCATATTGACAAACCACCCTTTTTCCCCTAGTAACTTCTCTATGACATGGATTGGAAATACAATATTAGAATGTATTAGATCCAAGCTTTCTTCACTCTTATACCTGGTAGCACAGTTAATTATGCAATCAAATTTTTTTGAATTCGCACCTAAGAATGAAAGGTCCAGAACTTTTTCGGCTGGCAGCCGATTAGGATTTGAAAATGTATCAATATTTCTTACCAGCACTGATACATCTTGCTTTTCATTTACAAGATGGGATGTGAGTTTACTTCCCAAATATCCCGTTGCACCAGTTACAAGTATGCTGCGCATCAATCAATTAACTTTTTGATTACATCAGCGATGTAATCAAACTGGGGTTCTCCAAGCCCCGGATAAACTCCGATCCATAATGTTTGATTCATTACTACATCAGCATTTTTGATATCTCCCACAACTCGATAATTTACATTCTGGTATGCAGGCTGACGTAACAAGTTCCCCCCAAATAGCAATCGAGTTGCAATTTTATGGCTTTCAAGTTGTCCAACTAATCTATTCCTCGTAAATGGAGCACTTTCCTTCACCGTAATTGGAAAACCAAACCAACTTGGATTACTGTTTTCGGTTGGTTCTGGCAAAATCAGAAATTCCTCAAATTGTTCGAGTTTACTTCTCAGGTATGTATAATTTTCTCTGCGCTTCTTGATGAAACCATCCAGTTTCTTAAGCTGAGACACTCCAACAGCGGCCTGCATATCAGTTAATTTCAAATTATATCCAATATGGCTGTATATGTATTTGTGGTCGTACCCAAAAGGAAGCTCACCCAGCTCCCACTCGAATCGCTTTCCGCATGTATTATCATGACCTGGAGGGCACCAGCAGTCACGTCCCCAGTCTCTAAAAGATTCTATAATTCTTCTGAGCTTTAGATGCTTGCTCAAAACCGCTCCACCTTCTCCCATAGTAATGTGGTGTGCGGGATAAAAACTTACAGTAGATACATCTCCAAAGGTTCCTACTTTTTGACCATTATACTCCGCTCCAAGTGCGTCGCATGTATCTTCAACAACCCACAAATTGTACTTTTCTGCAATACGCATCACTTCTCCAAGATCGAATGGATTTCCAAGAGTATGGGCTACCATTATTGCCTTGGTTTTTTCTGATATGGCTTCCTCTAATTTCGAGGTGTCAATGTTGTAAGTTGGTATTTGCGCATCTACAAAAACAGGCACCAAACCATTTTGAATTATGGGATTTACTGTAGTCGGAAAACCTTCTGCCGTAGTAATTACCTCGTCGCCTGGTTTTAACTGGCGGTCTCCCAGTTGAGGACTTGTTAAAGCTGATAAAGCCACTAAATTCGCGCTAGACCCAGAATTCACTAGTGCGCATACTCTTACGCCAAACCATTTAGCGAATTTCTTTTCAAACTCATCAGTAAATCGCCCTTCAGTTAACCAAAAATCTAAACTTGCATCAACAAGATACTCCAAGTCTTCTTCATCGAATACTTTTCCGGATACAGGAATGAATGACTCCCCGGGAATAAACTCTTTTTTAGGCCATTGTGCATTGAAATAATCAGGTAATAGTTCTTTGATTTTCTTCCTTTTCTTGTCTGCGCTCATCCTTTATTCTTAATTAGTATACTCGTTAATATCTGCCACACACAACTTGTATATGGTTTCCGAATTATGTTTGTTTTGGTAGAATTCTTTATACCAATTTACTGTTTTTGTAACGGCAGTTTCAGCGTCCCACTTTGGTGTCCATTTTAGATTTTGATAGACTTTTGATATATCCAGTTTCAAAAATTTAGCTTCGTGTGGGTGATTTTCTTTATCTAGTTCCCAAAGTTTTCCATTACCCCACACATCTGAAGCGAGATCTGAAACCCACTCAACATTTTTTGCGTCTTTAATCTCTGGACCAAAATTCCATGCTTCGGCTACACTTTTATCGCCGCTGAATGCTTTTTCTGCTAATAATAAATATCCGGATAGTGGCTCCAAAACATGTTGCCATGGCCGAATTGCCAAAGGGTTTCTGATTCTTACTTTATCTCCAGAAGACGCACCTCTTACCAAATCCGGTATTAACCTGTCCTCCGCCCAATCACCTCCCCCAATCACATTACCTGCCCTGGCTGAAGAAATCAAAGTAGATGTATCTTTAAAAAAGGAATTTCGGTACGAATTGATCACTAATTCTGCAGCTCCTTTACTACTCGAATATGGATCATAACCACCCATAGGATCTACTTCTCTGTATCCGAATTCCCATTCTTTATTTTCGTAACACTTGTCGGTAGTAATTATGACTGCACTCTTGACACTATCAACTTTACGTATTGCTTCCAATACTTTTGCTGTACCCATAACATTTGTTTCGTAGGTCTCAACTGGAATTTTGTATGAGAGGCGAACCAAAGGCTGAGCTGCAAGATGAAAAACAACATCAGGTTTTGATTCAGTCATTGACCTTTCTAAAGTAGATAAATCATTAATATTAGCTTCTATGTATTGGATTTTATTCCTTAATCCTGCTTCTTCAAACAAACTTGGGTTAGTCGGCACTTCATTAGAATAGCCCACTACTTCAGCTCCCATCTCAAGCAGCCATATTGTAAGCCAACTACCTTTAAAACCAGTATTACCGGTTAAAAAAACTCTTTTACCTTTCCAAAACCCTTTAGTTACCATGTTTTCCAAGGAGCTTTACCAGATTCCCATTTTTCTTCTAAATATCTTTTGTCCCGCAATGTATCCATAGGTCTCCAAAACCCCTTGTGTTTAAATGCAGCTATCTGACGTTTTGCTGCCAACCTTTCCATCGGTTCTCTTTCGAAAATTGTTTCGTCTCCGTCGATTAAATCAAAAACCTCAGGTTCTAATACAAAGAAACCTCCGTTTATCCAGGCTCCATCTCCCTCCGGTTTTTCTTCAAATGATGTTATGGTTGTGCCATCCATCTTAATTGCACCAAATCTTCCCGCTGGCTGAACTGCTGTTACTGAAGCCCATTTCGTCTCTTCCTTATGAAAACTTAAAAGTTCTGATATATTCACATCACAAACTCCATCACCATAAGTCATACAGAAGGTGTTATCTCCAACATATTCTTTTATGCGTTTTATTCTCCCCCCCGTCATAGTATTATCTCCTGTATCGATGATAGTTACCTTCCAAGGTTCTGAATTGTTTTCATGAACTTCCATTTTATTGGTGCTCATATCAAAGGTAATATTTGACATATGGAGAAAGTAATTAGCAAAATATTCCTTAATAACGTACCCCTTATACCCTGCACAAATCACGAACTCATTAACTCCGTGTTGAGAATATATTTTCATAATATGCCAGAGTATGGGCATACCCCCTATTTCAACCATAGGTTTTGGCTTAGTAGATGTTTCCTCGCTTAATCTTGTACCTAGCCCGCCTGCTAAAATAACACACTTCATGTAGCTGAATTGAATTAGATATTATTAGTAAATCGTATCTATAACTCGAATAGTTTGATCAAATCGATCCATAGACTAAATCTTATCTAGCCCTGTCAAAAATTAAAAATGTAGTAGCAATTGCTGAAATAACCGGAGCAATAACCTGAACATAGTCCCTAAAAGATGCTTTCCTTTTTACTCGTACTGATATAGTTTGATTGTTTTGTACAATAAATTCTGACATACCATCGGGAAAAGGCTCCTCAAATCGATACCGAAACCTTTTAATTGTTTGCGTACCAAGCTCGGAATCATACTCCTGAACATTGACTTCAACCCGCATTTTTGACCAATCAAGTTCGGTTTGCCCGTCCCTTAGAGTGCTAGGCCCAAAACTGTAAGAAATAAGTTTTGGTAATGTTGTCCCTTTAGGTACGAGATACCGACCTGCACTACCTACGTCACCCCAGATATTAACAGAATCCGCAAGTTCACCTTGTTCTGCGATTCGTATTATTCTATCCCCAAGCCTGAACTGTTGTGAAGTAAATAACTGTTGAGTCTGTGCCTGTAACTGGCTGATATTTAAAGTCAATAGGAGCGCCGCCACCCCAAAAATGATCTTTCTTCTCATAGTCTGAAATTAAAGATGGTAATATAACAGATTATTACATTAAGCAGCCATAAAATTAATACCGAAGTAGATGATGGGCTTCTTTTCTTGAAAAGCCCTTTTTCATTAATGCAGATAAATTTTCCTCCTGATCAAATTCAACTCGAAAGTTAGTGTACTGGAAAGAATCAGTATCTACTAATGCACACGACGCGCGGTAATCTCCGTCTCGGGATTGCCCAACACTTCCCGGATTAATGATATATTTATAGCCTCTTTCAAATTTCTGACTTCCCAACCGATCGGAAATCAGGGCTGGTTTGTGAGTGTGACCAAGAAAACAAATATTTTGATCTATATTACTCAATATACTTCTAGCTCTATATGCACTTTCAACATATTCCCATCTCTCAGGCCCTTCCGGGCTTGCGTGAACTGCGAGCCATTCATCTTCGCTACTTGTATAAGGCAAGCTTTTCAACCAGTCTATTTGATCAGTGGCTAGTTCTTTTTTTGTTTGTTCGATAAGTTTTCTATTCGGATTCCTGAAATGCTTAAGAGTCAACTCGCCAGTAACTCCTGCATCATGATTTCCTTTTACACAAATCATGCTCCTTTCACGAACTATATCGATACATTCTGAGGCAAATGGTCCGTATCCAACAATATCGCCGAGACAAATCCATAAATCAGGATGCTCATCTTCGAGAACATGTATTACGTTGTTGAGTGCCGACAAATTTCCATGGATATCAGACAAAAGCGCTATTCTGGGCATTATTTTGAAACAAAAACAAGGATTAAGCTTTCAACAACAAGTTGACTAAGTTAGGAAAAACTTTACTATCTTTTCTATCTATCATTAATCTGAAAATTGTTCATGCACGTTAACGGGACTAACGGACATTCTTCTAATTCTATTTCCAACTCTACGGGTGTTAACTCGCTGGAAGATCGAGAAATTGATTTTTTAAAATTATTCAATCTTCTTCTTCTTAATAAATGGAAGATTGTCGCTATCACTCTCATATTTGGTATCTCATCTGCAGTAATTTCACTAATGATGACCCCTATTTATCAAAGTAGTGGAACAATAATTATTAGTGAAAGCCAAAACAGGTATTCTTATGCCGGTGCTGATTTATCCAGCCTTCTAACAACTACATACGGAATTGGTGTTGGTAGTACGATAGCAAATGAATTGCAAATACTACGAAGTGTCGCCCTTAGTTTTGAATTGGCCGAACGCATAAATTCAATTGAGTTTGATGACAATGGAAATAAATTTCCAATTCTAATGAGATCGTATCCTGATGATCCTACTTCAACCAGTATTGATACTGTTGCAATGCGATATCGTGAGCTCATAACATTTTCGCAAGTAGATCCTGAAGCAGACTTAGTACGAATTGCATTCGAAAGTCCATCAGCTGAAGAAGCAGCTACCATTGTTAACCTGACCATGGATACCTACTCAGCATTGTCTACTGAACAAAACCGGACAATGGCTGTTGAGGCATTAAATTTCTTACGTGGTGAACGCAACAAAATCGAGTCCGATCTTGAGCAAGTTGAAGATTCATTACGAATTTTCATGAATGAAACTCAATTAATTGCTGTAGATCCTCAGGCGGATCAACTTATTTCTAAATTATCTCAGATAGAAACAGAGAGAAAAACTATTGAAGTCAGTTTGGTCGCAATTAATTCCTCTATTACTCAATATCAACTACAACTAGATGAAATAAAGCCGGGATTAGCTGATCAATATTCTGAAGCCATCGGCCCTGTAATCGAGCGATATCAATTTGCATTATCAGAGTTGGAAACCGAAAAATTGCTTTATGAAATTAAAAATCCTCGTATAGAGCAAACGAATCCGGAACTCACAAGGATTAATTCCCAGATTGATCAAATAAAGGCTCAGATCAAAACTATAACAGATGATCTTGTAAACACCGGTTCAACTTTGTACTTAAGTTTTGCAAACCGTGGAGATGGATCAGTTACACAGCGTATTGCAGAAATTTCTGAGAAACTTATTGAATTTGATGTTGAGAGATCGCAGTTAGATACTCAATTGAGTGTACTTTCTGATTACTATAATGAGTTAAATGCGGAATTCGAAAACTTACCGAATGACATCATTGAATTGGCAAAATTACGGAGAGATGTCAAAATAAATGAAGAACTGTTTTTACTGGTTTCAAGCCAATATGCTGAAATGAGTTTATGGGAAAAAACTCAATTTGGACTGGGTAGGCCACTGGATTATGCACTAGTTCCACTAGAACCAATCAAACCAAAGAAAAAGATAATTACACTCATTGGATTGTTTTTAGGCGGCCTTATTGGTGTTGGGTTTGTAATTGTTCGAGATATAATTAATGATAGAATTACTTCAACAGATACCTTCAAAGAGCTTAATCTACCTATCCTTGGTACTATTCCTGATTTTTCAATTATGGATGGATTAGATTCAACGGACAGGCAGTTTATTGATAATAAATCTGTTTCCAATCAGATTATAACTTTTCTGGATCATATTTCACCTATCTCTGAAGCATATAGAAGGCTAAGAATCAATGTTGTTTATGCCAATCCTGATAAAAATTATAAAGTCATGATGGTTACTTCAGCTACTAAAGGTGAAGGAAAAAGTACAGTCGCTGCAAATCTCGCTATTACTTTCTCTGAAGCTGAAAAAAGTGTACTCCTGATTGACTTAGATCTTCGAAGACCTACTCAGCATAAGATTTTTGGAGAGAACAGAGAGCCTGGTTTAACAGATACATTGTTTGAAACTGTTAGCTTAAGTAACATTGTAAGGTCCACAGTTGCACCAAATGTTGACTTATTAACGGTAGGAAAAAAGACCCCTGAACCTGCTACAGTGCTGGATAGCAAACGCCTTAAGCAACTTATTGATAAACTTAAGGATAGATATGACCATATTATTCTAGATACAGCTCCGTACGGTATTATTTCTGATTCCGCTTCATTGCTAAGACTGGTTGATGGAATAATTGTGGTATCTAGATTTAATATTACTACTAAGCGAGAATTATCATTTACAATAGACGGTCTTCGTCATTTAAATGCAGATGTTCTTGGTTTTGTATTTAATGCTTTTAATCCTGCTAAAAGCACTGATTACTATACAAATTACTCCTACTACAAACGAACCTACTATAGCGAATACTATAAAGAGGATACTTAAAAAGAAGATTTCACTTCATTTGGTCCAAAACTTTAGAAGCCTGATTCCATTCAGGCTTTTTTGTTAGAAATGCGTCCCTAAAGCTCACCAATCACTTCTAAAATTAATTCCAGACTTTGTTCGACACTAACTTCATCAGTGTTAATAGTAATATCCGGATTCATGGGCGCTTCATATTCGGAGTCATAACCGGTTAAACCTGTAATCTCTCCTGATATCGCCTTTGCATACAAGCCTTTGGGATCCCTTTCCAAAGCAGTTTCTTGCTTACAGGTAACGTAAATTTCTACAAAATCACTTTCTTTTTTGAAAAGTGATTTCGCAAATTCCCGGTCGTTAGCATAGGGTGAGATAAAAGTGCAAAGCACAATATTCCCATGTTCAAAAAACAGCCTGGACAAATGACTCACCCTACGTATGTTTTCTTTTCGATCTTTGGCAGTAAATCCGAGATCTCCGTTCAAACCGTGCCGTACCTGATCACCGTCAAGAAGAATGGTTTGCTTTCCTTCCTCCCATAACTTCTTTTCCAAAGCTTTTGCAATTGTACTTTTTCCTGCACCAGAAACACCGGTAAACCAAATTACCTTGGCTTTGTGTCCATTACGGACTTCTCGGTCATGTTTTGATATATTCCAAGGCTCCCAGGTTACATTTGGTGATACTAAGTCTCTCGCTTCTGCTATACCAACTTCCTTAGACCTCGTTGAGCCCGCCCGAATCATTCCTGCACCTACGGTAACGTTAGTCGTAGGATCGATGATAATAAAACTTCCCGTCTTTTGATTAATCTGATAGGGATCGAAGAATAGTGGTTGACTTGTTTTTAATTTCACTCTACCAATCTCATTCAACTTTAATTCCCGAGCATCTTCTCTGCCGAGGCTATCCACATCAATGCGATAAAGAATTTCTTCAACGAATACCTGCACCTGACGACTTGTATGCTGTAAAATGTATTGCTTGTTAACATCCAGCTTTTTTTCATTCATCCAGCACAAGAAGGATTCAAACTCATTCCTAATAGTGGGTACGTTGTCCTTTCTGACGATCATATCGCCACGGCTTATATCTATTTCATCCTTCAGAGTTATCGCAATCGAGTCTCTTGGATAAGCTATATCCAGATTACCGTCTCTGGTTACCAGCTCTTTTACTTTAGATGTTAACCCTGACGGAAGAGCCATTATTTCATCTCCAGGTCTGATTCTTCCTGAAGCAACCTGCCCTGAAAACCCACGAAAATGCATCCCTGGACGAATTACATATTGAACCGGGAAACGAAAATCGAGAACATTATCAGATGCATCCATCTTAACTGTCTCAAGATGGTACAATAGTGTGGTGCCTTTGTACCATTGCATTGCCTCGCTCTTGTCCACTACGTTGTCTCCCTTCAAAGCAGAAATCGGAATAAAAGTAATATCACTTACGTCTAGTTTCCGGGCAAAATCTTCGAAATCAGCGACAATCTTATTGAAAACATCTTCACTATAACCCACTAAATCCATTTTGTTTACAGCCACAACCATATGCGGAATTCTGAGTAGCGAAGAAATGAAAGCGTGTCGTTTTGATTGAGTTAGTATCCCTTTTGAAGCATCAACTAAGATAATTGCCAAATCTGCAGTAGAGGCCCCTGTTACCATATTTCTGGTATACTGAGTGTGCCCGGGGGTATCGGCAATAATGAATTTTCTTTTCGGAGTTGCGAAATACCGATAAGCTACATCTATTGTAATTTTTTGCTCTCTTTCTGCCTTTAGTCCATCAGTAAGCAAAGCAAGGTTTACTTCCTCCTCACCACTGCTCTTACTCGATTTTTCAATGGCTTCCATCTGATCTTCAAAGATTGACTTTGAATCATACAGTAAACGACCTATAAGGGTACTTTTTCCATCATCTACTGAACCTGCTGTTGTAAATCTCAGCATGTCCATACTTAGGTATGCATTTTCTTTCTCAAGATTACTCATTGTTTAATCGCATTGAAATTTTTAAAAGTATCCTTGTTTTTTTCTGTCTTCCATTGCCGTTTCACTTCTCTTATCATCGTGACGAGTGCCACGTTCTGTTTCCCTCGCCGAAGCTACTTCCTGAATTATATCTTCCATGGTTGAGGCATTAGAAAGAACAGCTCCTGTACAAGTTGCATCCCCGATGGTTCTAAACCGGACAACCTTTGTCACAATTTTTTCGTCTTCCATTTTATTGATGAACTCTGTGTCGGCTAGCCAAACTCCTCTTCGGTTAAAAACTTTGCGTTCATGTGCAAAATAGATGGAAGGAATGTCAATGTTTTCCTGAGCAATATATTGCCAAACATCCATTTCAGTCCAGTTACTTAAAGGAAATACCCTGAAATTTTCGCCTGGCTTTTTCCTACCATTGTATAAATTCCAAAGTTCGGGTCTTTGATTCTTAGGATCCCATTGTCCAAAAATATCCCTATGCGAAAAGAAGCGTTCCTTAGCACGTGCCTTCTCCTCATCTCTTCGCCCACCACCTAAAGCAGCATCAACCTGATATCTTTTTAAGGTATCTAAAAGTGTAATTGTTTGAAGAGCATTTCTACTGGCATCAGGCCCGGTTTCTTCCTCAACCCGACCTTCATCAATAGATTCTTGAACACTTCCAACAATTAAATCGACACCATATTTATCGACCAGGTTATCACGAAATTCTATTGTTTCAGAAAAGTTGTGCCCCGTATCAACGTGCATTAGTGGAAATGGAACTTTGCCTGGATAGAAAGCTTTCAAAGCTAAATGGAACATTACGATGGAGTCCTTTCCACCAGAAAAAAGAAGAACAGGTTTCTCAAATTGAGCTGCTACTTCACGCATTACGTAAATAGCTTCATCTTCAAGTTCTTTCAGATGAGAATGTGTTTTTAACACGGTCATGTTAGAGTGATTGTGCGTCTATAAATTCATTTATCCCGATAATAAAAAAGGGATTTAAAAGATTTTCCTTGTTGTAAACCAGCGGTGAGTACTTACTTCCTGTATCACTGGAATATCTATAAATGGCATCCGCAGCTGCAGTATCCCATTCCATGGTTAGCCCAAATCTAGGATAGAGATCTGCTTTTCCTTCTGCGAGTAAACAAAACTTTAGCGAACTCCCTGATGGAACTTCTTCTTCGACTTCGATACCAATGCTTTCAAGTTTCTTTGATGTTGTATCATCTCCATGAGATCGACTAACAACTATCCTTGCTTTGCCTGGTTTCTTAAACTCCGGTGAAACTATCTTTTCTACGAATCCGTCGGCTGATTTCTTAAATGTACCCTTACCCTGTTCAGCATAATAAGTAATATTCTGTACAGGTACGTTTACAACTCCTATTATAGGTCGTGCATCTTTTATTAATGCAATATTAACTGTGAACTCGCCATTCCTTTTGATGAACTCCTTAGTGCCGTCTAGTGGATCGACCAACCAATAAGTCTCCCAGTTCTTACGTATGTCAAAATCAGGAATTCCTGATTCTTCAGAAATAATTGGAATATCAGGAGTTAAACTCTTTAAGCCAGCTATAATATGATAATGGGCAGCTAAATCTGCTTTGGTTAATGGTGAATCATCTCCTTTAGTAGTTACCTCAATTTCATCATGATAAAATTCAAGGATTTTTTCTCCCGCCTCCTCGGCAAGCCTGATGACAGAATTGATCATTTTATAAGCTGAGATTCCAAATTTCAGGAACCAGAAATATAGTTATAATTGCAACTAACAGGTTTAATGGTATTCCAATTTTTAGAAAATCGGAATACTTATAATTTCCTGGCCCATAAACCATGAGATTGGTTTGATATCCTATAGGTGTGGCAAAACTTGCTGAAGATGCGACCAGCATTACGATTACCAATGGAATCAAATTGAGATCAAAACTTTCGGAGAGGCCCTTCACAAGTGGAAACATAAGAACAGCTGCAGCCGCATTTGTGATCAATTCGGTGAGTACCCAGGTAGAGAAAAAAATCACAAAAAGAATAAAGTATATCTTAGAAATACTTACGGCGGATACCAATGATATAAATGATGAAATCACCCCTGATTCTACTAGAGCAACTCCTATACCTATCGCTGAACCAATGGCGATTAAGAGCCTCCAATCAATTGATTTTATAGCATTTGGATAGCTTAAAGCCCGAGTAATAATCATACCTGCTGAAGCCAACAGTACTGCCTGAAACATACTTAGAATTTGCATAGCAGCAAGAAATACCATCCCTATTACAATGATCAGAGCTATTCCGGACTTCTCAAAAACGCTTCTGTGAACTCCATCCATTGGGCTAACCAAGTAAAACTCGTTCGAGTTCTTATATCGACTTGCAAATGAAGAATCGCCTTCAAGAAAAAGAGTATCACCAGGTTTTAGAACAATATCTCCAATCTTCTGTTTTATTCGTTCACCATTTCTTGAAATTGCCAGTATTACAGCTCCATAATTGCTTCTAAACTTCCCTTCCTTAATTGATCGATCTACGAGCTGATGTGATTCAGACACTACTGCTTCAATTAACACCCGGTTTCTCCGGGGAGTATCTAGCTTAAAAACCTGATCGGTTGCAGGAATCAAGCCTTGAATATTTTGCAAATCTGCGATCGATTCTACGATCCCTGCAAAAATCAGACGATCATGTTCCCGAAGTCTTTGATTTGGACCAACAGCTGGTAAAACAGCGTTTTCTCTAATAATTTCGACCAGAAATAATCCTGGAAGTTGTCTTAGACCTGCTTCCTGAATGGTTTTCCGAGAAAGTGCGCTACCTTCAGGCACCATCATTTCAATGGTATATTCTCTTGTATCTTTGAACGTTTGGAATGCCTCTCCTCTGCTTGGAAGTAATTTATCACCCCAAAAAAAGAGGTATAAAAAACCGGCAATTGCACATGGAATACCTATCAGAGCCGGTTCAAAAAGCCCAAGAGAACGAATACTTTCCTCCTGGATCAGAAGTCCGTTTAGAATGAGGTTTGTGCTTGTTCCGATCAAAGTACAAGTACCTCCCAAAATTGCTGCATAGCTCAAAGGGATGAGTACCTTTGAAACGGGAATCTCAGTTTTCTTACTCCAGTGCTCAAGAGCAGGTATAAATGAAGCCACAATTGGGGTATTATTGACAAAAGCACTCATGAACATAACCGGAGCCATTATTCGGGCCTGAGCACCTCGTACGGTTCTCGTATTTCCCATTATTTTTTGAGTGATGTACTGAATTGCACCTGTCTCTCTAAGTCCGGCAGCGACTACATATAAAACAGCTACAGTTAATACTCCTTCATTAGAAAATCCTGCCAATGCTTCCTCAGGACCGACAATCCCTGTTATTATTAGAAAGGCCAGGCCTGCTAAGAGAATTAAATCAACAGCGTAGGAAGTAGTAATTAACAGGGCGAGGCAGATTCCTATAACCCCGACAACCGTCCAGCCTTCAATTGTCATTTCAAAAATAGATTAACAAACAAATATAAGACAATTGACATGCGGATGCGGACAATTTTCAACGGAAATACAAATGAGCTTGCAACCCGATGAAGGTACGAGTATTCCCATCTATCTGACTCAAACCAGAACTTAATGCATGGGCATCCTCGATAACCGTTTGTGAGATTTTTCCAGATAACTCGATGTACTCACCTATATCATATTTTACAACACAATACCAGCGCTGCCCTTTATCGCTTAGTGTCACATTTGATAGTATATATCGCAGGTCATTTTCAAACTGATACACTCTGGCTCCAAAACTATCTGTCTCGAACACAGTAAATCTTGTGTCGACCTGCAACTTCTTTGAAAGTATTAATCTGAGATCCTGATAAAGTAGAAAGCCTTTATCTAAAGATTGATCAGGAACCTGATATCGAGCCCATTCAAGCCTGGTTCTGGTTCTCAATGTTCTCAAGGGTTGATGCTCGAGCTGAATTCTAAGGCTTCTTCTGACTTCATTTCCAATATTGTGGGTCTCTCTTCCTCGTTCATCCAGTCCTTTAAAGGAATCATCTTTGGTTTCAGCTCTTATCAATATGTATCCACGCAAAACTTTTGAAAACCTGCCTTCAATCATTCCCAGGACATCCATTCCCTTACTTGAAAATTGCATTCCATCCCGAGGTGCACCAAACGTGTACTGATCAAAATATGTGCTTACGGTGTATTCGCTTATGTGATGTTTCAATCCAAAATAAAAACCTCGCTCATTTTGAGGAGTTCCAGACAATTCGCTAAATCCATCCCCAAAAACCGATTGATACTTCTTTCCAAAATCTCTGTATAAGACAGCTACTTCTGTGGATTCTCCCAAACTAGACTCAAGCCCAATCAAACCAGCAACACCTGAACTATTACTTCTGGCAATCTCTCCAAAAATCAAACTCCTTCCAATTATGTATCTATAATCGAATCCTAAAACAGAATTTGTTCTTCCTTCAAAGTCATAAAAATTGGACGTACTTGTTCCTTTAACAACATCCATCGAAAATGTCACCGAGTAGGCAGTAAACCCAAATAAACCAAATTTTGTACTTGTCCTTACTCTACTCCCAATGGTTTGTTGATCAATATTGTTACGACGTACTTGTTCATTAATCGTTCGATGAAATCCTGAAGATGACGGAAATCGAACCGAATCCGTCCCCATTACGCTCGCTGTCCTGGGCCTGTTAGAATAGAATACCGTCATCTCATTTTTGTCACCAATTGTAGCTGCTACTCCTCTAAAGAAATTCGTTTCCTGGGAGGATGAATACGGTTTTAAGCCACGCTCATTCCTACCTATGGTCTTAATCACTTCCCGGCTTTTACCAAAAGCACCACTAGTCCATAGCACCAATCCCTGACCAAAACTCAGACTATAATCTCCAGCCACAAATTTTTTCAGATATCCATTATCATTTAACGAAAGATGTGTGGAAGTGAAATCGAAATCATTTACTGCCGATACTGATTCACCAGCATCCTTTTCCTGGGTTAAATTTATAGACAAATGATTTGATTGAACCCGGAATCTTTGAAAATATTTAACCTGGTTCCCAAGGTATCCACCCAAAGTATCAGGAATTTTAAATCCATCCTGCTCTTCCAATACTTGTTGATACCTGGAAATAACTTCGATTTTAGATCCATTCAACCAGTAGCCAGGATTTGTATACAAGTCCCGAAAACGATCTACCACACCTCCAATAGTGATATATGGATTGATCCTATTTAAAGTAACTCGCCCAATCCCTGGAACATTCAGCAATTGATCCAGCGCCTCAAATGGTGTGTTTACTCTAAAGCGTATTATCGCCTGTGCTATGACGAAAGTAATTCCCGGGATTTGAAGTAGTTCCGTTAAATCTGCGGTATTTATGTTCACCGGGTTCGCTTCCAGTTCCTGCAAAAACTGGATAAGTTGTTCGCTGGAATTGCCTCCCTCCTCAACATCCAGTTCTTCGAAGACTTGTTCAAGCTGGTCCAATACTTCTGTCCCCGTAGTATCCTGGGCGAGGGAGCTAATGCTTATCGCTAGCATTGGTATAAGCAAAAAAGTACCCTTATTCACAACTTTAGAATGAAATCGGCGCCGGGACTTGTCCCAAGAAGTTCATGTTGCTGGACAGCCAGATTGATATTCCAGGCTTTACTCTGATACCCTAAGCCAAAGGTATAGGTAACCGGTTCCACTGTAGAACCTACCCTACCTGTTAGGTTTTCAACGATTTCCACCTCTAATCCTGCCCGATAGGATGTTGGAAATCTCACATCTTTAATCGCATCAAAAACAAAACGGGCCCGTTCTTCTAGTTGATACAATATTCCGACGCTTAAATCCTGTGGAAGCTCCTCGTCATTGTATTCGAAATTGTAGGAAGCACGGTTCATATTCTGCACTTTTGCTCCTATCCAGAGGGACTCGCTTAATTGTGATAACAAGCCTAGAGATATACTCACTGCTCCACCTGATCCATAATCTCTGCCCAACGAAAGGTGCCTGTATTGTATCGAAATACCGGCATGAACAAATTCCCAATTTGATTTCAGTCCTGCATTAATGTTGGTCTCCGAATACAAATCGTCGCCATACCTATAAAACCCAAAAGAAGCAGCTCCTAAGGAAATTGGAATAACAGCCGTACTAGAAATGTCTGTTAATTCCGGAAATCCGTAATAACGAAGCCCGTAAAAACCAATTCGCTCTGTTTCTGAAGTTATTGTAGCCGGGTTGGAAAATAATCCCCAATCATAATCGTATAGCGCAGTAGTTGCATTACCTAGGGCAACTCCCCGGGCACCAATTACCCCTTGTGCCGTTAAGTGTAGCGGTACGAAGGTGATTCCCAGAAAACTTAGTATCCATAGTATTTTAATCCTTCGTATCATTCGAACAGTTTATATAATATGTCAACGATCACTACTCTTTTAAAGTGAAGTATATAAAAATTAAATCTTTAATAGTATTCTTAATCTTTTTTGGCGGATCGACCCAGGCTCAGGAATTTAGTTGTAGTGTAGAAGTAAATGATGAGCAATTAGAAGGTAACTCCTTCGATTACGTATCTCTTTCCCTAAAGAATGATCTGGAAGCCTACATTAATGAGTACAGATGGACCGAAATCGAGTTTGAAGAAATCGAGCGCTTAGAGTGTCAGATCAGTATTATTTTGCTGACGGGAAATCAGGATTTCACTTTTTCTGCTGAAACCATTTTGCAAGTTCGAAGACCCATTTATAATACCGATTCGCAAACAACTACTATAATTTTAAGCGACGGAAGCTGGCAATTCAGTTACCCTGAAGGTAGAAGCCTTATCCACGATGACCTGGAATTTGAGCCTTTAACAGGGTTTGTAGATTACTATATGTATCTCATACTCGGATTTGATTTCGACACTTTTTCCCCTTTAGGTGGAACAGAATTCTATGTTAAATCTCAAAATGTTGTTGACCTGGCTCAAAATGAGTCCACCATTGGGTGGACAAGAAACACAAACAACGGCAGAAATAGGTTTGTACTCATTTCAGATCTCTTGAATAACAACTACGAAACAGTTCGATCTGCATACTATAAATACCATAGTTTGGTTCTTGATCGATTTGTGACCAACCCGACTCGTGCCAGAAATGAACTTGTAACTATCCTGGAAGAGATACGGGATGCAAAACGCCGCTCAACGAATAATTATTTGTTTGATTTGTTTTTTGGAACCAAATCCAAGGAAATAGCCTCAGTATTGGAAGACGGAGAGTCCGATTTAAAATTTGAGGCTTACAACATCTTAAGAGAAACCGATTCAGCAAACTTATCGGTGTACGATATCCTTCAAAACTAAAAAGCCCGATTTATAAATCGGGCTCTGAGTAGGTTTTGTTGACTAAAAATCTTTAAAGCTATTCGTTACTGTACCATTCAACTCAGGAATATCTTCATCATTTAGGACCATGCCCCAATCATTTCGCAATGAGGATGGTTTATTAGAAACAGGCTGCTGTAAACTTACTCTATGTTCGGAGTCCACCTGATTTGAATCTAAAGATTTATTTAATGCCACCTTTCTGTTTATCTCTTCTATAGATGAACGAAGCACATGAATCTGGCTTTGTAGTTCTTCAGCAGTAGACGCATTTCTTTCAGCCATACCTGCTGTATTATCAGTAGTAGTTGATATTTGAGAAATAATTGATTTCAGCCCATCAAGCTCGATAACCTGCTCTCCACTTGTAGAATGGATTTCTTCAATAAATGAAGTGAGTTCAGAAATCTGTTCTGAGATGTGTACAGAAGTATCAGCACCTTCCTGAGCTTTTTCGATATTCTCACCAATCATTGATTCAATCTCAGTAGCTGCCTGGGCAGTTTTTTGTGCTAACACTCGAACTTCATCCGTAACTACTGCAAACCCGGCACCAGCTTCTCCTGCCCTGGCTGCCTCAACTGCAGCGTTTAATGCAAGTAAGTTCGTCTGAGATGCAATGCTATCAATTATCTTGGTGATCGAGGAAATATTGCGACTGGATTCTTTTAACTCCTCCATTGATCGGTTCATCTCTGTGGTATTCTTTGTGATACTCTCGATTTTCGTTATTACTGATGAAGTTTTACCATTCAGCTCCAAAATTTTGTTGTTCATACTGTTTATGGACTGATTTGACTCATGAATTGCTTCCGCGTTTTGAGAGGCATCCATTGCCAATTCCTGGCCTGAATTTGAGATGAAATCAGCAGCCTGACTTGTATAATATGCGGAGTCATTCAAATCGTCCATGATTTTGAATACTTCTGCATTGTTTAGGTATTCATTAGTCAGGTTAACAACAATCGTACAAATAACCGCTGCTTCAAGAATTACAAAAGTAGCGTGCATCAGTACAATATCCCATCCGCAGCCGTAGTTAAAAACCTTCAGTGGAGTACCCGCTACATTAATTTCCATATCCTGGGCAACGTTAAAAACCGCATGATGAAGGGCAATAGTCACAACAGCAGCAAGAGTTGGCGCTATATCTTTATAGCGTATGAAAAAAGCAAGAGTGGCGAAAATGTGGAAGTGCATTTCAATTCGCCCCATATGCTGCTGGATAAAAATTCCTGAAAAAGCCATAAATGCAGCTCCCATGGTCATCCTACTCCAGAGAGAACCTGGATTTGTAGCAAAGGCAGCATATGCTATTCCGTAAATGATTCCACCTCCTATAAAACCCAAAAGATAGGTGCTGTAAGTGAAGGCAGTTATCGTGCTTGCTGCTACCCAGTGTATCAGCAGTAGGCGAAGCATGAACTTGTCTGCATCTACGAAGGATTGATCAATATTTGATTTTACTCCTTGGGATAATTCAGGATCATAAGCGAGAAATAGCTTGTTTAACAATGTTTTTTCTGTACTCATTATGTGATGATTTATTAGTCAATACAAGATCACGATGCTTAATTATTACTTGTTTGATGGCCATCTTCATTGACTCTTTTTGGGTTTGATTTGCTAATACTCTTTTGATCTTCCATCCATCTTCTACTCGCTCCAGTATGTAGAAATGATCTGTGTGGATGATTTCGTCTACCCCTCTATTTGTGTCAATTACATTTAACCCGAAATGCTTTCTCAGGTTATTTAACTCTTCCTGGTTCGTATTTACACCTTCTATTCTAGATGAGAAATAGAGGCCGTATTCCCGGGCTCTCATGATTTGCGTTTCCGCATTTACATCAACGAAGAACCCGCCAATTTCCGCTCTTGGGTATTCATCATAAACCTCGTCTAATACTTCTCCTAAAGTGATTAATGAAGTCGGACATATATATGTACAACCCACATATCCAAAGAAAACTACTTCAAAATGATTCTGCGAATTCTTTAAGAAATCTACATGTGATAGTGTCTTTCCTTCCAACGGCGTTGATTGGGAAATAAAGGAAACCCCACCAATCAGGAAAAGTGGAGCAAGGATTACTGAAACCAAAAGTATTTGCGGAATATATCTTCGCATTCTTGTATGATGAATAATTAAGCTTCTTTTCGTGCATTCGACTCAAATTCTTAAGTAAAAGCCGTATAAAATCTTTGACTTCGATAGCTTTTTACCTCAAATCCACTTTCAAATTTTTAAAAGGGAAAAAGATGTGAACCTCCTGATTTTTTATGGACTACTTCCCTATATTTCCGCCCCAAAAAAGCGGTTCCAAACGAACCGAATCATCTGAAAAAAAGATTGAATGAAATTTCTTGTTTGTATAAAAATGGTGCCTGATGTGTATGCACCATTTCAAATTAAAGACGGTGAATTATTAATGGATGGAGATCGAATGGTATTAAATGCCTACGATGCTTCTGCCGTTGAAGAAGCCCTGGTTTTATCCGAGAAACACGGAGGAGAGGTAGAAGTTGTTTGTGTCGGATCAACCAAAGCTTCAGAAACTATTCGTAAAGCATTAGCTATGGGCGCTTCAAAAGGGTATCACATCCTGACAACCGGCGATGAAGAATTCGACTCCGGTAGTTATGCACAGATATTATCGGCATTTTGCAAAAATCAGCAATTTGACATCCTCTCTTTTGGTAAACAGTCCCAGGATACTGACTCAGGCTTAACCGGTAGTATGGTAGCCCGACTTCTTGATCTTCCATACACCACGAATGCTGTTGGCTTAGAGATCGAAGGCTCGAACCTGATAGTAAAACGACAAGGTGACTCCGGTCAGGAAATGATTGAGTTACCAACTCCATGTCTTGTTACCTGCTCAAATGATATGAATGAGCCCCGGATTCCAAATCTTAAAGGAATTATGGCTTCAAAGAGAAAACCGATCGACCAGATCTCCATTTCGGATCTTGGTTTAGAGGAATCTACACTCAGTCCATCTACCAAAGTGTCTTCTTATGCCCCCGTTCCAGCTCGTGCCGCGGGCAAGAAATTTGAAGGAGAGCCTGAGGAAATAGCCATTCAGGTCGCCCAACTATTAGACACCGAAGCTAACGCCCTATAACCTTTTTAAAATTAGTAATGAGTACGCTATTAACCTATATAGCCATTGCAGACGGCAAAGTAAAACGATCATCTCTTGAAGTCTTATCCCATTGTAAGTCTCTTGCAGATAGCGCTGGTCTTTCCTGCGAGGCAGTTATCATCGATCAGAAGGCATCTTCATTTGTAGATCAGGTTGCTAAGTATGGAGCCTCAAAAGTCTACACTATTGAGAGCGAGATTTTTAAAAATCATCAAAATGGAAGCCTATTACGAGCTTTAGGAAAAGCCATTGAGGAAAGTGGTGCAAAAGTTGTAGCATTATCTTCCACGGAAAGCACTAAAGATGTGCTCGGTGCCCTTGCTGCAAATCTAAACGCGGGCGTTGTAGCTGATGTTTCTTCTTTTGAACTAAATGGAGATGGTGTAAAAGCTCAGCGACCGATGATGGCTGCAAAGATTATGGGGAATGTAGAAGTTACCGGAAACCCGATTCTGGTTTCTGTTCGCTCGGGCTCCTACGAGCTCGTTGAAAATCCGGCTAATGCCGAAATAGTTTCTTTAGAAGCTGGTGTTAACGATGGAGATTTACGCTCCACATTAAGAGAAATCATTTCTGCTACTGGGGATACTATTGATCTAAACGAAGCTGAAGCGATTGTTGCAGCAGGCCGGGGTGTTAAAGACGAGGAAGCCAAAACGTTGATCTCAGAGCTTGCATCTACCCTTAATGCCGGAATTGGAGCCTCCCGTGCCCTTACCGAAGCCGGGGTTTATGACCCGAGCCTTCAAATTGGTCAAACAGGAAAAGTTGTTTCGCCACAACTCTATATAGCTGTTGGAATTTCAGGCGCAATCCAGCATGTGGCCGGGATGTCAAACAGCAAAGTGATCGTTGCTATCAATAAAGATGCTGATGCCCCGATATTTGAAGTAGCTGATTACGGAATTGTTGGCGATTTATACAAAATACTCCCGCCATTTATTGAGGAGATAAAGAAGATTAAAGCTAATTAGCTTTGAACTATTCGTATGGAAGATAAATTTGATTGCATAGTGATAGGTGGAGGAGTAGCCGGATTGGCTGCTTCTATGATTCTTGCGCGGAATAACATGAAGTTTCTTCTAATTGAACGAGGAGAATTTGCAGGATCAAAAAACGTATCCGGCGGAGTACTCTGGGGAAGCGATCTCCATCAACTTGTTCCTAATTATTGGGAAGACGAAAATGCAGGTTGGGAACGATTCATTAATCATCGCCGGCTCACGTTCATGGATGAACAATCCACCTTTTCACTGGATTTCAAATCTTCTCACTTTAATGAAACTCCCTACACTGGCGTAGTCGTCCTTCGTTCAAAATTTGATAACTGGCTTTCCGGAAAAGTTCAGGAAGCGATTGATGCCAGCGATTATGCGATGGATTCATTTATTGCCACCAACATCAAAGTGGATGAAGTGATGATGGAAAATGGCAAAGCAGTAGGCATCAAGACCGGAGAAGACGAGTTTTATGCTGATTCTGTGATCATCGCAGAGGGTGTTAATAATTTGCTTACCCGTCAGGTGGGGTTGCAGGATACATATGTTCCTGCTGATCATATGCTCACGGGGATCAAAGAAATCATCCGATTTGATCAAAAAGTTCTCGAGGATAAATTCCAGCTTAATGGTTTAAGCGGAATGAGCAACGAATTTGTAGGTTGGGCTACCAACGGAGTTGAAGGTGGTGGATTTCTCTACACGAACCGTGATACAATTTCATTAGGATTGGTAGTTGGGATTAAGGACATGCGAGAAAAAAAACGAAGTCCGCACGACCTTCTTAATCATTTTAAATCTCATCCTACCATTGCTGATATCATCAAAGATGGTGAAATCGTCGAGTATTCGGCACATGTTGTTTCTTCAGGTGATTCCAGGGCCATGCCCAAAGAACTTTACAAAGATGGAATCCTGATTGCCGGTGAGGCAGCCAATTTGTTAATGAATGCAGGGAAGGCCATTCAGGGTATGGATTATGCCATACGATCAGGAATCCTGGCTGCCGAAACTATCATTGAAGCGAAAGAAAAGGAAGATTTCAGTTCTGCTACCCTTAAAAACTATCGGGCAAAAATGGATGATAGTTACGTGATGAAGGACATCAAGAATTTCCAGGATGCCGTTCATCTGCTTCACACTGATACGATGCAGAATAAAGTTCCTAATCTGGTTTGTGATTTTGGTCGCCAGTTCTTCAGCATCAAAAACGAACCCACTCCGAAATCTGAAAAAATGCTCCTGGGAGCCATTAAGAGACACTCTTCGCTATGGGAGCTCATGAAACTTGGATTTAAAGCAAGGAAGAGTTTGTAAGTTGAAAGGTAAAACGGCAAAAGTGAAAAGATGATCCAGCTAAATCATAAGAATCTTATTGTCTATCAAAGAAGCATTAAACTTGTTACTGAAGTGTATCGTTTAACAGAAAACTACCCAAAGACAGAGAATTTTGGTTTGGTTAGTCAATTAAGAAGAGCTGCCGTTTCTATTCCATCCAATATTGCCGAGGGCTCCTCTCGAAAACAAGAAAAAGATCGACTAAAATTTTACCAAATTGCTCGTTCCTCTTTGGCTGAAATAGATACACAAATTGAAATTTCTGTTACTCTTGGCTATCTGAGTCTCGGAAATATTGAAACTTTGTCTGACTTATCGAATCAAGTATTTGCAATGTTATCCAAAATGTTGAAATAATGGACAGTCTTCTTTCTTCTCACATTTCACTTTTTACTCTTTCCCTATGAAATTACTCAATCTCACTGAAAGGCTCGGACTTGTTAATTACCGGAATCAATCAAAATCTGAGATAAAACCTCATATCATAGTTGATACCGACATCTGTAATTCCGGATGCCCTCATAAGTGTACTACATGGGTTTGTCCTGCCAATTGCTATACCATGGATGAAGAAAACAACGTTCATTTTCAGGTCGAAGATTGCATAGAATGCGGTACCTGTATGTATGCATGCGATCAGGGGGCTGTAGATTGGAATTATCCTGATCCGGAAATTGGTCGTGGCGTGAATTGGAATTTTGGATAATTCCTAAAATCCTAATTCCTGGAGTACCTCATCTTTCGTAGCCAGGGGAATATCTTTCAACAGAGCTGTCGCAACAATTATTCGATCAGCGGGATCATCAGGGAAATTTTCAGGCAACCGCTGTTGTGCTAAGATCACTTCCTCATCGATTGGGATAACCTTACAAATTTGAGGGTCTGTCGCCCTTCTTATCCAGGTTTCGAAATCAGGTTGAAGTTCCAGGACTTGCTCCCTATACAGAAGTTCTGCCTCCCAAATAGTTGCTGCTGAAATTACAATGTCACCAGCAATTGCTTGCTCGTCTAATATAGCTCTCTCAGATTCATCCAAATCTCCTTCTTCGAGAAGCCACCATAACCAAACATGGGTATCCAGTAAAATCATGACTTCTTAATTTTGAATCCTGAAAACCCGGACTTAGTGGCATTCAATCCGCCCATATTTCCAGTTTTCAAGGAACTCCTAAAACTGTTGTCTACTTTAGGTGCAGAAGTTTTTTGAGTAGTGACTTCCTCCTCCCCTAATTCTCTGTTCAAGGCTCTGATAAAAATTTGTTTCAAAGAAACACCTTCTTGTACAGCTCTGATTTTAGCTTTCTTGAGCAATTCGTCGGGTAATTCAATAGTAGTTCGCATGAATACATATTAACATACAAACATATATATGTCAATTTATAAATGACCTAATACTATTTTTTTAACATCACATTTCAATAGGAATGCCTATTTTTGGAAGCGGTTCCACAAACTAAAAACAAGACTATTTACAGGATGCAACAATTAGCCGAACAAGCCCTTTCCTTTGATTTGAATGAAGATCAAAAAATGATTCGAGACTCGATTAAGGAATTTGTAGAACGACGGGTGGCACCTACCGTAATGGATCGAGATCATTCCAAAGAATTCCCAATCGAGATCGTAAAAGAGCTTGGAGAAATGGGAATGCTGGGCATTTATCATGAAGAACAGTATGGAGGGTCGGGATTTGACACATTAAGCTTTAGCCTGGCGATCGAAGAAATTGCACGATGGGATGCTTCTTTAGCGCTAACGGTTGCATCACATTCCTCGCTTGGAACTGGCCACATTGCAATCGCAGGATCTCATGAACAAAAGCTAAAATACATGCCGGATATGTGCAGCGGCGTTAAACTTGGAGCATGGTGTTTAACTGAACCTGGTTCTGGATCAGATGCTTCCGGGATGAAAACTACCGCTGTTCGAGATGGAGATCACTTCATCCTCAATGGCTCAAAAATATTTATAACTCAAGGTTCTGTAGGGGATATATATGTAGTACTCGCCAAAACTGATCCTTCAAAAGGAACAAAAGGTATTAGCGCGTTTATAGTAGAGGGACAATGGGATGGAGTAAAACCCGGTGCTGGAATGCATAAACTGGGGATGAACTCATCGGACACAACCGAAGTTGTTTTCGAAAATGTACTTGTACCTGCAGAAAACATGCTTGGGCAGGAAGGAATGGGATTCATCGACACGATGAAAGTTCTTGACGGAGGACGAGTTGGAATTGCAGCCCTGTCTGTTGGAATTGCACGGGGAGCCCTTGAAGAATCCCTTAAATATGCTATGGAAAGAAAACAGTTTGGTTCTCCAATCGGAAACTTCCAGTACATGGAAGGCAAACTAGTAGACATGGCAACGGAAGTTGACGCAGCCAGGTTATTGGTTTGGCGGGCAGCATGGCTGAAGGACTTGGGTAAACCATATACCAAGGAAGCTTCAATGGCTAAGCTTTTTGCAAGTGAGTTATCAGTTCGAGCAGCCTTAGAAGCTGTTCAAATACACGGAGGATATGGGTACACAAAAGAATATCATGTAGAACGATTCCTACGAGATTCCAAGCTTATGACCATTGGCGAAGGCACAACGGAAGTGCAGCGCTTAGTAATTGCACGAGAGTTAAAAAAAACTCTTTCCTGATCAAAAATAATCGTATTCAATCAGTGTGAATTCGGCTATATTCACACAAAAAGAATCATCAGTACGGTTTAACAATGTCCAAGAATCTCTTCAACATCGACGACGCGCTTCTCTTTGAATCTGAATTAAATGAAGAAGATCGTCTGATCATGGAAACTGCCCGGGATTATGCCCAGGCCAACCTGGAACCTCGTGCTTTAAAAGGAAACACTGAGGAATATTTCGATCAGAATATTGCGAAAGAAATGGGAGAAATGGGACTCCTGGGAGTTAACATTCCGGAGGAATACGGGGGAGCAGGAGCAAGCTATACCGCTTATGGCCTGGTAGCACGAGAAGTTGAGCGGGTTGATTCTGGTTACCGATCCTTTATGAGTGTGCAATCCTCTTTGGTGATGTATCCTATTTCCATTTTCGGAACTGAAGAACAAAAGCAACGATTTCTACCGAGACTTGCTAGCGGAGAAATCATCGGGTGTTTTGGACTTACGGAACCTGATCATGGCTCGGATCCGGGCTCAATGGTTACCACGGCCTTAAAAGTAGAGGGCGGATGGAAATTGAATGGTGCTAAAATGTGGATCACCAACTCACCAATAGCAGATTTAGCGGTTGTTTGGGCAAAAGCCAAAGAATCCGCTTCCGAAGAAGGTGTGATTCGGGGATTTTTAGTTGAAAAAGGAATGAAGGGATTTACAGCTCCCCACACTAAATATAAGATGAGTCTTCGTGCTTCGGAGACCGGCGAATTAGTATTTGATGATGTATTCATTCCCGAGGAAAATGCATTTCCTGATATCAAAGGGCTTAAAGGGCCATTCATGTGCCTCAATAGTGCTCGCTACGGAATCGCGTGGGGTACGATTGGCGCAGCTGAATTTTGTTATCAAAAAGCCCGCCAGTACGTACTGGATCGAAAGCAATTTGGAAAGCCGTTAGCTGCAAACCAGTTGATCCAAACCAAACTTGCCAATATGCTCACCGATATCACTGCAATGCAGATGCTGGCGCTTCGCTTGGGGCAATTAAAGGATGCCGGTCGGGATCATCCCTCCATGACTTCCCTTGCCAAAAGAAACAACTGCGGAAAGGCCCTGGAAATTTCCCGCATTGCCCGTGATATGCATGGCGGAAACGGAATTACCGGCGATTATCGAATTATTCATCATATGATGAACCTGGAATCTGTAAACACCTACGAAGGCACCTACGATATTCATGGTTTGATTCTAGGACGTGAGATCACCGGAATTCAGTCTTTTACTCCGAAAGGCTAGAATCAAAGCCCGCTTCTTTTGTACTTTGTCCAATAAAATTCTTTTAGGTATGCTTCAAAAAATTCTTCTCGGATTAGGTGCAATTTTAATCATTATCCAATTCTTTCAGATCGATAAGACGAATAAGGAAGTCGATCCGGAACTGGATTTTATGAACATCACCAGCCCTAATAATGAGGTTGCAGAGATCCTGAAAACCGCGTGCTACGATTGTCATTCCGAAAAAACAGTCTATCCATGGTATACCAATGTTCAACCTGTAGGATGGTGGGTGAAGGATCATGTGGATCACGGTAAGAGTCATCTCAATTTCTCAATATGGGGTGAATATTCCACCGACAGGGCCGATCATAAACTCGAAGAGTGTGTGGAATACGTACTGAACGAAGAAATGCCTCTCCCATCCTATACATGGGGACATGCTGAAGCCCGCTTAACAGATGAACAGCGAGAATTCCTCGCTGAATGGTTTGAGGAGCAACGTCTCATCGTTCAAAACGATACCCTCTCCACTTCCTCTTCCGATAGTTGAAATGGACTCCTTACTCAAAGAGATTCGATCTTGTACGATTTGTACCGAGTTTCTCCCACTTGGACCCAATCCACAAGTTCAGGCATCTCCAAAATCCCGAATTTGTATTATTGGGCAGGCGCCGGGCAAGTCTGTCCATGAATCAGGAATTCCCTGGAATGACCCAAGCGGAATTCGGCTCAGAGATTGGCTGGGAGTCGATGAGAAAACCTTCTATGACCCCGATATATTCGCCCTGGTTCCTATGGGCTTTTGTTATCCCGGAAAAGGTAAAAGCGGAGACCTCCCCCCACGCCCCGAATGCGCTCCAACATGGCATGATTTACTGCTAAATAAGATGACTAACCTGAGCCTGATCATACTCATCGGCCAGTATGCTCAGAATTACTATCTGAAGGACAAAAAAAGTCTTACTGATCGGGTGAAAAACTTCAAAAATATTCCCGTTCCTTATTTTGCTCTCCCCCATCCGTCTCCAAGAAATAACATTTGGATGAAGAAAAATCAATGGTTTGGAGAGGAAGTCTTGCCAGCACTAAAGAAAAAAATAGCCGCCCAGTAATTTTTTTTGATTTGTCTTAGGGGTACTACTCAGCTGGCGTGTATTAATGGCAAACATGTACGAAACAAGTTCGTGCCAATCAGAATATGCCATCAACCATAAAGAAATTTTCATCTAAAAAACTTCACCTCAAAGAATCTGAAGAGGCGGTAGCACCGGGTCAATACCTAAATATACCCGACCAAGCATATAATTACTCTGATCCGGAGCTACCTGCTTTCTTCATTAACCTGTACGCCAAACTTAGTTTTTCACTTGTTCTTAGATAGTAAATGACCAACAAACCCGAGATGTAAAAGGTATGCTTTGACGGGCATACCTTTTTTTATTTAATAAGCTAAAATGAATACCTTATGTACCAACAGTTTGGCTATTTGAGCAAGACCCTTTTGTTGGTACATACTTTGAATTATATCTATTCTTCGATTAAGACTTATTCGGATCAAAAATCAAGGATTTCGCCTATTGTTTGGCATATGCGCTTTCTTCTGATTTTCATGCTTTTTTTGTTTCTGTTTTCCTCAGTGTATGCACAGGATTTTGACGTTACAAGAACGAACGTCACCTTCGATAATGGCCGTTTTACATTACATGGCGAACTCATAATTCCAGACACTGCTCAAAATGCGCCCGTATTAATTTTCCTGGTAGGATCGGGGCCAAATTCTTCTCATCGGACTTTGTACAAGGAATTTGTAGAGCAAAACCTTGAAAACCTTTTTTTAGAAGAAGGCTTTGCTCTTTTGTATTTCGATAAGCGTGGAGTTGGCCGGTCTCAGGGAAAATGGCAACGTACCAACCTTTATGAACGCGCTGCCGATGCCAAGGCAGGAATCGACTTTCTAAAAACACAGGGTAGAATTGACACTTCCAGGATTGGAGTAATCGGGCATAGCCAGGGTGGTTGGGTTGCTCAAATTATGGGTGATCGATATCGTGATGATATCAAAGTTATCGCCTCGCTAGCAGCTCCTACTTTCGATATAAAGCTGAAACTGACCAATGAGTACTATAGCGATAACTTATGTGCCGGAGTCCCTGATAATGAAGCTTTTGATAAAGCCGGTAAAAAAGCTATTTCTGACATTAACTGGGTTTCCTGGTTTCCAGTTCGCAAGCAATGGAGACAGCTCCGTGAGATGAGATTTTTTGATCCTGAACCTCACCTCCTCGAAATTGATATGCCGATATTTTTTGCCTTTGGAGAAAATGATGCCGATGTATATCCAGGCTGGGCAATCGGGGTGTTGAATGAGTCATTCAATAATTCAGTACCCGATTATTTTAGCCTTCAAATAATTCCCGGGGCTAATCACGATCTAAAAATGGTGGAAATGTGCGCCTCACAATCGGAAAGTGATGAAGCTCCTTATTCTGACTTCTTCCAACAGGTTTTCAAATCCTGGATATTGAATAATCTTTGAAATGGATTAATACCAATACATCCTCTCGATTAAATCTCCCTGGACGATCCGGTCTACAACTTCCATTCCTTCAACTACTTTTCCGATCACTGTATATCGTCCGTTTAAGTGCGGTTTCCACTGATGCATAATAAAAAACTGGCTGCCTTCTGTATCAGTTCCAGCACTCGCAATCCCAACTACTCCGCGGTTATACATTGATGAACTAGCCTCTGTTGGAACTACATATCCCGGACCACCAAACCCATCTTTTGTCTCAACATCTCCGCCCTGGATTACAAAATTTGAAATTACCCGGTGAAAAGGAGTTCCCTGGTATGCACCTTCTTTCATTAGGCTATCTATTCCGGCAATAGTCACCGGAGCTTTCTCAATATCGAGCTGGAGAATGATCTCCCCTTTTGTTGTTTCGATCACTACATATGGGTTTCTCGTCAGTTTCGACACTCGCTTCCAATCAGGAGTTCTGAATTCCTGGGAATAAAAACCGTCTGAATCGATATCCCAGCCTTGCGATAATAGCGTTTGATTTAAAGCTTGATTTCCAATAGCTGACAGAGAATCAATCAACATACGGGACTGGTCTTCAAACCGATCGTATAGCACCCTGGAAATAGATTGATAAACCTCCACATCTTCCGGTAAACTGAAATTGGTTAGCAAATCTTGAAAAGTTTGATAATCATCATCTGGAAATAATATTGAATCCATTAACAATGGAGTGCTCGCAGCTGTCATTGATCGGTCCCCGCTTGTTACTACTTCCATTACCATATCCCTCACTGATTCCTTATTCACTTCTTTGAAATCAGTATCAACTTCAGGCCACCAACCTGCCAGTTTTTGAATGGCATAGAATCTTAAAAGCCGTTCCTCTTTCTTGAAATCAGCTTTAATGAGCTCCAAAAAATCTTCTGGTGTGGAGTTTTTTTCGAGTATATCATATTTCAAACTCTGTAGCGATGGCTCATCCCCGGCTACTTCCAGCATTTCGTCTAAATATTCCGTCGCGTTGGTAATAGTATTAAATCCCATCATCCTTGCACGGGGGTCCCGATAATCAATGAGAGCTATTTTGTTCATAATATCACCGAACAAGGTTTCCGCAGTTTCGGGATGCCTTTGAATCGCTTGTAAAGAGGCAATTTGTACGTTCGGATTCCGATGATCGAGCAAAGCATTTAGAATTACCTGAGCATAATCGGTAGGTTCATTTGCAGAGATAGCCTGAGCAATTTCAACTGCTAGCTGTACATTCATACGCTCGTAGCTTTCGATTGGAAAATGCTGAAGTACTCGATTCAGATGGTTTTTTCCCATGATCCGAACCAAACTCTGGTTTCCTTCGTCGGATTCTGGGTAATAATCCAACCATCGGTTCAATAGATGCTGTTCGGCTTCCGGTGAAAATTGCTTTCTTGCACGGTAATAACCATAGAGGTAAGCCTGTGAAACCTGACCATCTTTCGAATCCAGTGCCTTGTCAATAAGTCTGATTTCTTCCTCAGAAGTCAATTCAATGGTACGGGAGCGACTCCCGGTAGCATGAGCGAGTTTATAATCAAAATCAGGATCACCCTCTTCATTCACATTAAGAAGTAGTTCAAATGTGTTTCGATCTCCTACTTCCGTAAAAAGTACTAATAGCCCATCTTGGAGATGGGGACTATCATTCCATAGTGAATTAAAATAATCAACGTGTTTTTCATTGATTTCTTTGAACCATAATGAAGCCCAACTCTCCTTTGTGTTAGCTAACATTACATTCTGAATTAACCGATCGAGATCCTCAACAGGAGACTGTATTAAAGCTCTCCATGCCTGAACCTTGAATAATGAATCGGAATGGCCGACAAAGTCAAGAATTTTATCCCCATTGCGTTCATACACGAAATCATATAAGCGTGGATATTCTTCTGTAAAAATCCTTTCAGTTTCAGGATCAGCAGAGGTGCAATTCAAAAAAAGAATCAATGAAAAAATTAGACCAATATTCTTATACATATTTTGCACACATTTTGGCTTGAAGTTCATTCAAAATCTCCGTTATTTACACATGTTTTATACATTAACTATCTTCATCTATGGATAATGCGCATTTAACCCGAAAGCAGCAGGAATTTTTTAGCTACATCGTAGATTATAAAAAAGAATACGATGTGTGGCCCACCTATCGAGAAATTGCCGAACACTTTGGATATAGATCGCCGAATAGTGTTACTCAGAACATACAGGCTTTATTGAAAAAGGGATACCTCGTTAAAAAAAATGACGAGGAGTACGACCTGCCACCTGAAAAGAAAGAACAGTTTGGAAGCACATTCCATGAGGAAGGTATCCCTGTTCGTGGATTGATTGCAGCAGGACTCCTTCAAGAAGCCGTAGAAGCTGATTTGGGAAGTATTACGATGTCTACCCTGTTTCCAAACTTAGATAAATTATTCGCACTACGTGTTTCTGGTTTCAGTATGAAGGATGCTGATATTTATGATGGCGACTTTGTCCTCCTGATGGATACCGAGCTCAACAATGGCGAAATCGGAGCAGTACTTTATAATGGAGAAACTACTCTGAAGCACATTTATTGGGATGAGAACGGACTCAGACTCGAAGCAGCCAATGAAGATTACGACGATATTTTTATTGCACCCGATGTTTTTGAAGAAGTTAGAATTATTGGAAAGTACATCGGGCATGTTAATCGACAGGGATTCCAGAGAGCGCATTCTAAGGTCGCCTGATCTGTAAATTTTAATACGATCGTATCACTTAAGCTTTGATATAAAGAATAACTTGTCGTATTTTATCAAGCTCTGAAGAAATCGCAAAAATAGGAAATTTGAACATGTACGCGATCGTAAAAATTGGCGGACATCAATACAAAGTTGCAGAAGAAGATGTGTTGTTTGTAGACAGACAAACAGCTGAAGGAACTGCACTTACCTTTGAGGACGTATTATTAGTTAAAGATGATAGCGGAGTTAAAGTTGGCACTCCTACTGTTAAAGGTGCAACTGTTTCTGCAACCTTGCTTGAAGAAGTAAAAGCTGACAAAGTGCTTGTCTTCAAAAAGAAAAGAAGAAAAGGCTACCAAAAAATGAATGGTCACCGCCAGGTTATGTCTCAAATCAAAATTGATGGCATCTCTCTGAACGGAACTGCAAAGAAAGCAGCTCCCGCTAAAAAGGAAAAACCTGCCGAGCCAGAAGCCAACGCAAATGAGTCTAAGGAGCTATCGGCAATGACTGTTGCTGAACTTAAAGCTCTAGCTAAAGAACGAGGCATCGAAGGCTACTCCAGCTTAAAGAAAGCTGAGCTAATCGAAGCCCTCAGCTAAACAAAAACCTTAAACGAATCTAGAAAATGGCACATAAGAAAGGTCAGGGTTCAACCAAAAATGGTAGAGATTCTGAAAGTAAACGACTTGGTGTAAAGAAATTTGGTGGTGAATTTGTTCGGGCTGGTGGAGTTCTTGTTCGTCAGCGTGGAACTAAATTTCATCCAGGACTGAATGTTAAGCGTGGGGGCGATGATACTTTATTTGCAATCGCCGATGGCCACGTTTCTTTCAGCGTTGCCAAAGGGGGGCGTAAGTTTGTAAACGTAGATCCTACGGCATAAAACCATTTGTAACTTATTGAAAAGCCGCGCTTAACCAGTGTGGCTTTTTTTATATTTATTAGATGACAAACCCGATACTCCCCGGACTAGACATTCAAGCAGGCACAATCTTTTGCATTGGTAGAAACTATGCAAAACACGCAGCCGAAATGGGAGCAAATATCCCGAAAAAACCAGTAGTTTTTTTGAAGCCAGTTTCGGCTATTTGCTTTGATGGAGACAGTGTACACCTACCTACTCAAAGTTCAGAAGTTCATTATGAGGGTGAAATTGTAATTGCCATTGGAAAATCAGGAAAAAACATACCTGAATCCGAAGCATCAAGTTACATTTCTGGAATTGGTTGCGGGATTGATTTAACAGCTAGGGATCTCCAAAAGGAAGCTAAACAGAATGGGTTACCCTGGAGTGTTGCAAAAGGCTTTGACCGTTTTGCTCCAATCAGCTCATTTATCCCTTTCAGAAATCAAAGTCTTGGCGAACTCGAGATCAGGCTATCCGTAAATTCAGAAATTCGCCAGCAAGAGATTAGTTCAACAATGATTTTTTCTATTCCGTCATTAATTAGCTATCTCTCCTCTATATTTACAATAAATCCCGGGGATTTAATATTTACCGGAACTCCAAACGGAGTGGGTGCTATACATGCCGGAGATACCATAACATCAGAAATCCCAGATTTAGGTTGTTCTGTTACTGTAAGTATTACCCGATGAGAATATTTCTTATTCTTTTTTCCATTTCCTTTTTTTCGGTTTCCATCAAAGCACAGCCTGCAGGTTATATTTGGCCTACGGATGCAAGTCCATATCTTAGTTCGACTTTTGCAGAGACACGATCTGCTCATTTTCATGCAGGTATAGACATTAAAACCTGGGGACGTGAGGGTTACCGGGTTTTCGCAAGCAAAGCTGGTGTAATATCCCGAATGGCCATAACCTCAAGAGGGTATGGTAGGGTACTATACATGAAGCATGATGATGGAACTTATACAGTGTATGCTCATCTGCAGAGGTTTATTCCCACCCTTCAGTCTTACATTGATTCTGTTCGATTAATAAATCACCAATTCGAAATCGATTTGAATGTCGAATCCGAGGGATGGACTTTTGAACAAGGTGAAGTAATCGGGTACACCGGTTCAACAGGAATTGGCCCTCCGCATCTTCATTTTGAAATTAGAGATCAAAACGAACGTCCGATTAATGCACTTAGAACTAACCTGGAAGTAGAAGACACGATCCCTCCAAGAATCTCTGCAGTATTGGTAATACCAATGTCTGATAGCACAATCATTGATGGAAACAAGTTCCCAAGAGTATATTATCCCACAGAAGATCAAAATGGAGTCCTAAAAATAGATACTGTTCGGGCTTATGGGCCTATTGGAATTGCAATTAGTGAATATGATCGAGCAGATAACGTAACTAATAGATACGCATCTTACGAGTATCGACTGAACAAAGAAGATGAAACTGTCTTTTATTCCAGGCATGACGAATTCGATTTCGAACAAGCTGAAACTATGTTTTTGGATAGAATTGCTGCCCACAAAGCAAATCGAAGATCCTATCAAACTCTTTTTGATGACAGTAAGCAGGACATACCCTTCTACAAAGATGTAGTGAACCAGGGAATTCTGTTTCCGAGCGATTCTTCCAGCTCCATTACCGTTACTGTGAACGACATCTACCAAAATACAACGACAGTCCGCTTTGAGCTTTTACACTCCTCATTTGAAAATGATAGTGCCATATATAATAATTCTGAGATAAGAGACTGGTATTGGCGTAATGACTGGCTGGCCCAACATACTTCCTCTTCACTAGATCTGATAAAAAAAGAATTCGGAGTAATATGGGACTCATCGAAAAAACAGCATTTAGGCTATTTCAATGATGAAGAAATTCTGTTTCAAAGAATAACACAGAATAAACCCCAAACACTCATCTCTCCAGACAGGAACTTAAAAATTCATTTCACTCCCGGGTCTTTTTTTGATCCTCTTTCTGTAGGAATTTTCACCTCTGAAATTAATGAACAGCCCTCTGTTTCAGTCCTTCCATCAACCACCCCGGTCAGGAAAAATTTTTTCCTGGAATTCTTTCTAAATGACAACTTTGAAGAAGACAAAAATTACCAACTTTTCCAGTATGATTATTTGCAGGATCGATTGAATTATGTTCCAAGCCGACTAATCGGCCGAACAATACATGCTCAACCCGATCAACTCGGTGAATTTGTGGTTATCCCTGATGATGAGGCTCCGGGCATTAATTCAGTGGAAATCCAGAAAACCAATTATGGAGAATGGCAGGTAGTTCTTGAAGTTCAGGATGAACTTTCAGGAATTGATTTCAAATCCTCAGAAATAATGGTAAATGGGGTCCGGGGAATTACTGAATATGATTTTGAGGAAGAAAAACTGATTTATCTTCACCCTGATTTTGTCCCAACATCAGAAAACCGCATTGAAGTAATAATTACAGACAATGCGGGAAATTCCAGATTTGACACGTTTTATCGGTAAGCAATACAGCTTATTTCAACCAAAACATTCTTTGGGAGTGTCTGAACAGCAACCGTTTCCCTGGCTGGGGGATTCGTTTCAAAATAACTACCATAAATTGTGTTCACATCTCCAAAATCATCCATACTATCCAAAAAAATCGAACACTTCAGAACCTTCGAAAAATCGGTTCCCGCTGCATGTAAAACAGACTCTAAATTTCGCATAACCTGCTTTGCCTGAGTTGATGCGTCTTCACCCACTATTTCCATCGTTTCAGGATTTAGAGGAATCTGCCCTGAGCAGTAAATTATTCCATTATATTCCGTAGCCTGACTATACGGACCAATGGCTGCTGGTGCTTTTTCAGTTGAGATTATTTCCTTCATTCAATACTCCAATAACTATTTTTTAAAAAGGGAACATGACCTGCTGTTTATTGCAGAAAGTTCATTATATGGTTACTTTGGTAATCTAATAACTATTTTAATCATACACTCAAAACACTAGCAATGAAAAAGCACTTTTACAGTCTCTTCAGTGTGTTTGCTCTTTCTGTCTTTGTTCTTATTAGCTGCACAACAGAAAATGCTCTTATAACACCAATCAAGTCGGGTATAAATTCTGAAGATTATCAATCAGCATTAGTCGCTGCTGATACTGCAATTGCAAACGATCCCACAAATGGTCAGGCGAATTACTACAAAGCGTATGCGCTAGGGCGAATTGCTGCGCAGGAAACAGATATTTCTTCAAGAAAACCTATATATCAGGATATGCGAGAAAATCTTGACGAAGCAGCTCGTAAGTTTGAAGCAATGGAAGGTGGCGCACCATCTGAGGCCGACCTTATTCCGATATTGATCCAGGAAAACTGGGGTAAGGAACATAATGCAGCGATAGGTTATGCTACAGATGACAGTGTAATGGCTTCTGTAGACGCCCCACTAGAAATTGCTATCGCTCACCTAGTTAATGCTACTACAATAAACCCCGATAGTGCATTGTCTCATGATGTATTGGCACAGGTATATCACATGAATAGTGATTATGCAAATGCTGCCGTTGAATTATCGAAAGCAATTAAAATCAGGGGAATTGGTTCTGCCAGTGATTATGATCGACTAGCTTCCTACTACTTCGTAAATGACGATTATGAATCCGCATCGAACGCCATTGAAGAAGGGTTATCGCACTATCCGGACAGTACGTTCCTGATTCAAAAACAAGCTGATGCTTACTTCCAAATTGGCAGAACGGATCGTGCTCTTGAAGTTGTAAATCAGTTGATCGAACGTGATCCAAACAATGCGCAATATCATTTAGTTGTAGGTACTCAGATTTATCAGCGGGTTCAAACCTTAGGCGAAGAACTCGAGTCAAACAATGATCGCATTTATGATCTACGAAATGATGACTCCGCTGCATCAGAAGTAGAATCTCTTAATGCTCGAAACGAAGAAATCATGTCAGAAAGTGATGACCTGACTTCAAGAGCAGAAGAATCACTGGTCAAAGCTGCTGAACTCGACCCATCTAATTCAGTTACTTTTAACACATTAGGAATCCTCTATCAGAATAAAGCAGCTGCTTTGTTTGAATTAAGAAACATGACTACTGATAATGACAAAGCTGCTGAATATGATGAGCTTGCCAAAGCAGAAGCTGAAAAAGCAATGGCTAATTATGAAGCTGCCGCTGAGTTAAACCCGGATGACACTGAGATCTGGGCCACACTTTTCAGAATTTACACGTTGCTTGATTATCGCGAAAAAGCTGAAGCTGCGATGGAAAAAGCTGGTATGTAATGCTTAATACTTTTATGAAAAGAAAATCTATTACCCGATATGCAAGCCTTTTGCTTGCTGTCGGGTTTTTTTACGCCTGCTCATCATCGGCTCCTACTATAGACTCATTAGTAAGTCAGGACTTATATGATGAAGCACTTTTACAAATCGATCAGCAATTGGCTGAAAACCCTGATCAGCCGGAGTTATATATTCAAAAGGGAGAAATCTATTTAGACCTGGCTTCTTCCGAAAGTGTAGCTAATCGGGAACAACATTATCAGGAGGCAAAAGGAGCCTTCGATACTGCTTCTGAATTAGAACTTACCCCGAACCAATCCGAAAAAATTGACCGCCTCACTACCTCTTCCTGGACTACTGAACTTAATACAGGAACCGAAATTTATGAAGAGGGAACGCTCGCGAATAGTTTAGAAATAGCATTGTCTCATTTTGATAATGCCATCATTTTAAACCCGGAAGATGCGACCGCTTACCTTTCAAAATCTGTAGCTCTTTATGATTCTAATGAGCTTGATGAAGCAATTGAAACCTTAAATCTAGCGCGAAATTCGCTGGAAGATGTCCCAGATCGTTTATATGAATACCTGGGCTTCCTTTACTTACAAAATGATGATGCCGATCAGGCCACTTTCTACTATGAATTAGCCAATACTGATATTACTGCGGACAAAAATATCGCTTTTGGGTTAGTCAATATTTATATACTGAACCAAGAAAATGAAAAAGCTATTGATTTACTAGGAACATTAGCTGGTGTATACCCCAACGATGCTCCTATCAAAAATGTGTATGGTACTCAGCTGTTTTTCATCGCTGAAAATATTCTCAATGATTTATCGGATGCCTATATCACAAATGACCTGAGCCTTGTAGATCAATTGAAATTTGAAGCTGAAGGGGTAGGTGAACAAGCGGAAGAAGAGCTTATCAATGCCTATGAACTCGAAAATACAAATAATGAGTATATCCAAAGCCTTGCCGTTTTTTATAACAATCTTACGGGAATGTATTTGGCGTTAGCTGAAATTGCCCCCGAAGAAGACTCTCAGAATTTTATTATTAAAGCGGAAACCCTTCTTGGCTTTGCGTTGCAATACTATGAAAAACTCGCCTCACTAAATCCCGGAGATGCTGAAATTTCTTCAAGCATAGAAATGTTACAGCAGTTACAAGCAAACAGATTTGGTGATTCAGAATAATATGAAATTTAATACGAAAGCTATCCACGCAGGTCAGCAGGCCGAAGAAACATCCGGTGCTGTAATGCCCCCGATTTTTCAAACATCTACCTACAAGCAAGAAGCTCCAAATGTACATCAGGGCTATGATTATGCAAGAGTAGGAAATCCGACGAGAACTGCATTGGAAAAATTGATTGCAGGCCTGGAAGGTGCAGATGAGTGTGCATGTTTTGCCAGTGGTGTAGCTGCAATGGATGGAATAATGAAAATGTTCCGCCCTGGTGATCATATACTTTCTTCGGACGATTTATATGGTGGCTCCTATCGGCTTTTCACCAGTATTTTTGCTCCGTATGGAATTGAGTTCACATTTATCGATATGACTGATTTGGACTTGGTGAAAGCTTCCATCAAGCCAAATACCAAAATGATGTGGATTGAAACACCTACAAACCCATTGCTTCGTGTGGTTGACTTGAAAGAGCTGATTGGGATAGCAAAGCAAAACAGAATTCTTTCCATTGTTGATAATACCTTTGCATCACCCTATCTGCAGCGCCCTTTAGAATTTGGTGCGGACGCAGTCCTTCATAGTGCAACTAAATATCTCGCAGGACATTCGGATGTAATTCATGGTGCAGTAGCATCTTCTCACCCGGAAATCATGGAAAACCTACGATTCCAAATTAAAGCTACTGGTGCCGTTCCAGGCCCAATGGACTGCTACCTTACCTTACGCGGAATAAAGACGCTGGCAGTTCGCGTACAACGATCTGTTGAAAATGCTAAAGAAATAGCCACTTTTTTAAATGATCATCCTAAAGTTGGAAAAGTTTTATATCCGGGATTAGAATCTCATCCTCAGCATGAACTTGCCAAGTCCCAGATGGATGATTTTGGAGCTATGCTTTCGTTTACTTTGTTAGATGACTCCCTCGAAGCAGCGGTAAAGTTCATGAGCAGCACAAGAATTTTTACTCTAGCCGAAAGTTTAGGAGGGGTTGAATCGTTGATCAGCAACCCTGCATCTATGACTCACGGCTCCATTCCAAAAGAATTGAGAGAACGCGCTGGCCTTTCCGACTCACTCATCCGAATTTCAGTCGGAATTGAGGATGTAAAAGATTTAATCGTAGATCTCGATCAAGCGTTTTAACTCTCTTTTTGATAGAACATATTCTATCTTTAGGGTATAGAAAAGCGCTTACAAACTATAAAAAAATTCCTTTTTTCCTGCTATGAGAAACGTTGTTGTTGTTGAAGCAAAAAGAACCCCAATCGGAACTTTTGGGGGATCACTTTCCGGGTTTACTGCACCAGAACTAGGTGCAACAGCCATTCTTGAGGTTGTTAAATCCGCTAGCATAAGTCCGAATGATGTTCAAGAAGTTGTAATGGGTAATGTGCTAAGCGCCGGAATTGGACAAGCACCTGCACGACAAGCTGCAATAAAAGCTGGTCTATCAGAAAAAACACCTTCAACAACCATAAATAAAGTGTGTGCTTCGGGAATGAAAGCAATCATGGTTGCTACAGATCAAATCGCATTAGGCCAGGCAGATATTATGATAGCTGGCGGAATGGAAAGTATGAGTAACGTTCCCTATTACCTGCCTAAGCAGCGCTTCGGTTCAAAATACGGACATGTTCAAACGGAAGACGGTATTCTAAAAGATGGACTCTGGGATGTATACAATAACTATGCAATGGGAAATGCAGCCGAGCTGTGTGCGAAAGAATGTAACATTTCACGTGAGGAACAGGACGAGTTTGCAATAGAATCATACAAGAGAGCCATACAAGCTTACGATGAAGGCTTTTTTAATGATGAAGTGATTAATGTGAAAATCACTGATCGAAAAGGAAATGTGACTATAGTTAAGAGAGACGAAGAACTAGACCGTGTAAACTTTGACAAAATCCCTACCCTTCGACCTGTTTTTGAAAAGGAAGGCACTGTCACTGCGGCCAATGCATCGAGTATCAATGATGGTGCTGCTGCTGTATTATTAATGAGCGAAGAAAAGGCTGCTGAATTAGGCCTGAAACCAATTGCCAAACTTATGAGTCACGCTAGTGCCGCTAAAGCACCAGAGTGGTTTACTACGGCTCCATCAGATGCAATACCTATTGCTTTAAATAGAGCAGGACTCAGTAAAGATGAAATCGACTTATTCGAGATTAATGAAGCGTTCTCGGTTGTTTCCCTGGCTAATAATCAAATCCTGGAACTTGATCCTTCTAAGGTTAATATTCATGGTGGTGCCGTAAGTATTGGTCACCCTATTGGCTGTTCCGGAGCTCGCATCGTAGTAACCCTACTTCATGCTTTAAAAAGAACTGGTGGAAAATACGGATGTGCGGGCATTTGTAATGGCGGTGGCGGAGCTTCTGCCCTTGTTGTCGAGATGTTGTAATTTTCTCACTTTCGTTGACATTATCCTTATTCCAACCTATTATTGTTCAGGCTGATAACAAACCTGTTATTTCTATATTAGAGAGCTACTATATCTATTTCAATAAAAACTATAGAGAAAGAACAACTCTTCTCAAATTTTAATCTAATAAACAGGTTTATATAGGAATACTTGCTACTACACTGACTTAGGTCAAATATAATCAATAGTAAAAAGTGTATGCGTAGAAGGTACTTCTACTTTATATCAATACTCCTTCTTGGACTTTCGTTTGATGCAATCGGACAACAGTGGAAACTGGTAGATCAGTCTGAAACGCATGATACCTATGTGTTGTCGAATCCCAATCTGGTTGTTGCTCCTTCATTTGAAGTACTTGTTCCTTTTACTATTGGTTCGCCTTCCTACCAAATAATTGAGCAAGGTGTAGAACCGGTAGAATCCTTGCTAAGTGAAGATCAAATTGCCGGTTTAGCTCTCTCTTCGACTTCAAATCTTGTCGAAGTTGAGCATCCCGGTTTCTACAAAGGACAAGAAGTTGCAAACGTTGTAGTACATGTTGCCAGACCTTCTGATTCCGGAACTTTTATCACAAGGCACCTTAAAATCAGGGTGCCAAGATATTCTGAAGCTGAACAATTCAACTTACAGGGCAGAGCTGTGTCTGTAAATGCAGATCATCCACTATCTATTGGTACATGGTATAAGATTTCAATTCCTAAGAAAGGCATTTATCAACTTACAGCTTCTTATTTGCAGGAACTGGGAGTCCCAACTGAGTCAATTGACCCAAGAAATATTCAGCTTTGGGGAACGCCTGGATGGATGCTTCCCGAAAGAAATAGTGATGAAAGACCTGAATTCGCTGAGATTCCTATTATCGTTGAGGGAGAGTCAGATGGTAGTTTTGATGCAAACGACCGGGTGTTATTCTATGGAAACACTCCTCATCAAACCATACGAACTACTAACGGATTTCGTCATGAAATCCATCCTTACAGTAATCAAACTCACGTTTTCTTAACAATTGGAGGCGAAAATGGTCGCCGGTTATCAGTACAAAATTTAGCTGGTTCCCCGATAACAACAATTTCAACTTTTACCGATTTTATATGGAAAGAAGAGGAACTGACAAAAGCTGAGGATCGACAAAGAAGTGGTAGATATTGGCTGGGGCAACGCATTCCCGCAACAGCACAGAATATCCCGGTAACCATATTTTCTGATACCCTTCCAGGCATCAATACTTCAACTCCTGTCACTCTCAGTGGCAGAATTTACTCCCGGGCACTTCAAACCACCTCATTTAATTTGAACCTGAATGGAACCCAGGTTTCTCAATTCAGTATTTCTCGCGTAAGCGGTGGATATCTTTCATATAACGGAGACGCAGCAAATGGAAGAGTTTTTTCCGGAATTGTGAGTCCTACTATTCAAAATGATATCCTTGAGTTGAATGTAACTATGAGCAATGGGGATGATGGGGCCAACGGATTTGTCGACTATTTACGCTTTTCAGTAGAAAGGGAGTTACAAGCAAAGAATAATCTTCTATTCTTTATGCCTCCTGAAAACCAGTCGCCCGAGTCTTTGGTTACTTTCGAACTTTCTGGTTTTACTTCTCAACCAATCGTTCTTGATGTTACGGATCCGGTGAATCCTACCCAGTATTCAGCTAATGTTTCAGGTAATTCGCACACTTTCGTTGCTCCACAAAATCGAGAGTTACAATACATCGCGCAGTCAAGCTTCTATTCCCCTCCTACTGGTGAACGTATATCCAGTCAAAATCTGCATGGGATCACGACTTATCCGGATTACATTGTGATCACGAGCGATCAATTCAAACCCTATGCGGATGAATTGGCCCAATACAGGAATGCAGACGGTCTTACTCCTCTAGTAGTTACCCAACGAGAAATTTTAAATGAGTTTTCGGGTGGTTCTACCGACCCAACCGCAATTCGTGATTTTATTAAGTTTTTGTGGGATAGGGCTTCAAACGATGGAGGAACTTTACCAAAATACATTCTATTATTCGGCGATACTACCTATGATACCAAAGGGATAGTAGAAAATGCTTACACCAATCATGTTCTTACTTACCAATCTCCGAACTCATTAAGTCGTATCGGCTCCTACGCTTCCGACGATTATTTTGTTTTCATGGATGAAACCGAAGGAGGCTTTACAACCGGATCAAGAATAGACATTGGAATTGGTAGAATTCCGGCGCAAACCAATCGTGAAGCAAGAATTGCACTAGATAAAATCTATCGGTATGAAGATCCCAGTACTTTTGGAGATTGGCAAAATCTGGTTGCTTTTGCCGGAGATGATGACTTCCCTGATCGCACCTTAAACCGGGATTTACATGTATGGAATGCTGACGGGACAGCCGATAGAATGAACATCATTGATTCCGGATTGAGGCTTAAGAAAATCTACCTGTTCGACTATGAAGAAGAAATAACAGGTAGCGGGCGTCTAATCCCCGGAGCCACCCAGGATTTCATTAATACCATTAATAATGGTGCTTTAGTGATGAATTACTCCGGACACGGAAATACAGATGTCCTTTCCGATGAAGAGCTTTTTACCATTGCAAATATTCCATCGCTTACAAACCAGGATCGTTTATCTATTTTTATTACGGCTACTTGCCAGTTTGGAAGATACGATGACATCAACGCACAGTCCGGTGCAGAATTACTTTATTTTGCTGAAAACGGAGGTGCTATAGCAAGTTTTACCACAACGAGAATTGTATACACAAGTAGTAATCCGGATGGTGGTCAAAATTTTGCGCTGAACATTGCACTTTCAGAACAAATGCTGATCCGGGATGAAGAAGGATCACCATCAAGATTAGGAGATATTTATTTAAGAACAAAAAACACTACTGCAGGTGCATCCTCAAATTCCCGTCGATTTATTTTAATAGGAGACCCTGCCCTTCGAATTGCACTTCCTGATCAACCCGCTAAAATCACTAGCATCAACAATCTTGATACATCAAATTCGGATACTGTTTTAACCATCAAGGCTTTAGATCAAGTCACACTGGGGGGGATGATCACAACACCGGATGGTGCACTAAATTCAAACTATAATGGAATAGTTACAATTACCCTGCTTGATGCCAAACGCACGGTCACTATCCCACAAAACCTTGAGTGGATCGAATCACGAGGTTGTTTTCTATATAATGGAACCGATCGTGAATGTACCTATGAAGTTGAAAACAGCATCCTATTCAGAGGATCTGTAAATGTTACAAATGGAGAGTTCTCAACCAATTTTGTTTTGCCAAAAGATATAAGCTTTTCTCCTGATCAGGCAAGAATAGTATTGTATGCTAACGGAGAATCCGGGACAGCAGGTGGCTCTTTTACAAACGTGATTTTTAATGGGATCAATGAAAATGCCCAAGATGATGGAAATGGACCATCACTTAATGTATTCCTAAACGATGAATCTTTTTTTAATGGAGATTTAACAACTGATCAGCCAAAACTAATTGTGGAACTGGCTGATAGTTCAGGTATTAATGCAACAGGGACAGGAGTAGGACATGAAATAACAGCTACTATCGATACAAATCCAACACGCACCTTCGTACTAAATGATTTTTATGAAGGAGCACTTAATGACTTTTCGAAAGGTCGTATCGAGTACCCTCTGGAGGAACTTCCGGAAGGTAGTTATTCACTTAAAGTTCGGGCGTGGGATGTACATAACAACCCGGCCGAAGAAAGTATTTTCTTCAACGTGGCAGAATCCGGTGATTTGACAGTTGACCAGGTGTACAACTATCCAAATCCTATGAATAATTCTACTGCTTTTACGTTCGAACATAACCAACAGGGTAATGCACTGGATGTAGATATTCGTATTTATACGTTATCTGGAAAACCCGTGCAACACCTTCAAGAGTATATCACAAATACATCAAGTTCATATGCCAGTATTCCATGGGATGGCCGTGACAGGGATAATGATCGCCTGGGTAACGGTACTTATATTTATGTGCTTCGGGTTACAGCAGATACCCCCGAAGGAAGAAAATCAACAGAAAAAATCGAAAAGCTCGTTATAATCAGATAACTATCTAAACCATATAATTGAATCTAATACGTTATATTCGACGACTAAACTATTTGTCATCTATGAAAAAAAATATCTTGTTGGCACTGATCTGTGTGTTCAGTGTTTTTCCCGTATTAAGCAAGGCACAAATCGCAATTACTGCAGTTCCTTTTTTACAAATTGAACCCGATTCACGTGGTGCAGGTATGGGAAATACAGGGGTTGCAATTGCAGATAATGCTGCAGCAGTCTTTTGGAACCCCGCAGGGCTCGCCTATCAAAAAGGTACTCAAGTCAGCTTAACATATTCTGACTGGTTAAAAAATTTCAATGTAAGTGATCTTTACTACGCATATGCAGTCGGCAAAATGTATTTTGAAGATATTGGAACAATTGGCGGTCACATTACTTATCTCAATTTAGGAGAACAAGCGGTCACCAACGAAGATAGTCCGGATGTTATTTCAAAATTCAATAGCTATGAACTTGCAGTTGGCTTATCGTACGGATTTGAAGTAAGTAAAAACCTTGCGCTTGGAACCAGCCTTCGGTTCATTTATTCAAGTTTAGCAAGTGGTACATCGGTAAGTGAACAAAAAGTAAATCCGGGTAGTAGTGTAGGTGTCGATATCTCATTATTGTATCGAACCAATCACTTTAATTTACTAGGAAACCGTGGGAGATTCAGTACAGGTTTTAATCTCTCAAATATTGGTCCCGGAATACAATACACAGATAATGCTCAAAAAGATCCTCTCCCGACACTTTTACGATTTGGCGTTGCTGTTGATTATGAACTTGATCCAGAAGGCTTCAATAGAATTACCTGGGCAACAGATGTAACGAAAATCATGGCGCGAACAGAAGGCGTATTTCAAGGTGACTCCCTTATTTCAACAAGAGCTGTTGGGCCGGTAAATGCACTACTTGAGTCATGGGATTCATGGACTCACTTCAATGGTCAAGAAAATGTAGATGTTAGCGTACTGCAGCAATTCATGATTGGTACAGGAGCTGAATATTGGTACAATAATATTTTTGCTCTTCGAGGTGGCTTCTATTATGAAGACCCAAACAATGGCGATAGAAAATTTATCACTTTGGGTGCTGGTTTAAGATTTAATTCTTTTGGTGTTGACTTTAGCTACATACGCACCCTCGAATCGGATCACCCTCTCGCAAATACACTTAGGTTTTCTGTCTTATTTGATATTTAGCATCTATGAGCTTTAATCCCCCGATAAAGAGCATGTTTTTGTTAGGCATGCTCTTTCTTTTTCTAACTCCGTCCACATTTAGCCAAGAGATACCTCTCAAGAGAACACATGCAATTTCTTTAAATAATGAAGTACGCCGTTCATCACCTGCTGTTGGAACTCTGAACATTGTTGCGGTAATGGTCGAATTTCAACCAGATACTAACAGGCTAACTTCAGGGACGGGAATTTTCGGGGAAAACGGCTTTGATGGATTGCCATACCTGACCAGAGAAGAACAAACATTCGTTGATCCTCTGCCTCATAATCGTGTTTATTTTGAAACACACCTTGAATTTGCAAAAAACTACTTTCTCAAATCATCGGATAACCAGTTAACCATTAATTATCAGGTACTACCTCAGGTTTACCAGCTAGATAAACTGATGGAAGAATACTCCCCTATTGGTGAGACTTTCACCCTGGAGAAAATTGCGGAATTGGTACAGGATGTTTGGACTGAAGTTGAAACACAGGGTGGTTTTGACGCCTCCGGATTAGATCCAGATAACACAGCATTTGTTATTTTTCACGCTGGAATCGGTAGAGATGTAGAACTTACAGGTACAAGCCTGGATATTACCCCTTTTGATTTACCCTCGATTACTCTCGACCAGGAGAATCTTGCTGATTTATTCGATAACTCCTCCTTCAACGGATTTTCCATAAATAATGGAGCATTTCGTGTCAACAATTCGATGCTGATTCCACGCACTCAATCCCGACGTGGAACAGATATAGGTGATAACGAAATCGTTTTTCCTCTTTCCATTAACGGGCTCTTATGTGCCTCAATCGGCAGCTACCTTGGCCTTCCCGATTTATTCAATACCGAAAACGGGCAACCTGGAATTGGCCGGTTTGGGTTAATGGATGGAGCAGGCTTCTTTGCTTATAATGGTCTAATCCCCCCAGAACCGTCAGCCTGGGAAAAAATATTTCTTGGATGGGAAACGCCATTTTTAGTGGATAAAAATGAAGAAAATCCGATCCAACTTCCTGCCGGGTCCCTTAATCAGCCCAATAGTATTGCCAGGATTGAGCTTTCTTCAACCGAATATTTTTTAATTGAAAACAGGCATCGGGATCCGGGTTTGATTGAAGAAACCGGAGCAGAAGTCGTTCTCACTACCCGAACTCCTTCAGGAGATACAAGAGGGCTTACTTATTCAAATTCTAATGAGGCTTTCGTTTTTCAGGAAGCCGGATTTGACTCGCTCTTGATTCCCGGAACATTAGTCGACGTGAGCAATTTTGACTGGAGCCTTCCGGGTGGAATAGATGTGGGCGAAGATGGAGACTTAGATACTGCGGATGATCGCCATTTGAATGGAGGAATATTGATATGGCATATTGATGAAGCGGTTCTGGCTCAACAAATTGATCGGGATCGTGTCAATGCGGATGAAGATCGTCGTGGCGTGGATTTAGAGGAAGGTGATGGCGCCCAGGATATCGGCAAAAGTGCCGGTCTATTAGATAACAGCCCTACGTTTGGTTTTGCATTCGATTTTTGGTGGGCAGGTAATGATTTCAGAGTAATCACACAAACCACTGAAATCGATCTGAATCCAAATAATATTTTCGGGCCGGATTCCTACCCAAATAACAATTCCAATTCAGGATCAAGATCGTTCTTTGAACTCTACGATTTTTCTCCAAACCAGCCCGTTGCTAGCTTCAGAGTTCGTCCTGTTAGCTCTGAAAATTTCGGTTTCGAACAGGTTGTTGAGGGTATTGGCTTAATCAGTGATGCCTTTACCCCTGCAAATGACTATTGGGACTACTTTCCTCACAATTTATCCCTTCAACGTACTACGACAAGCTTAGATAGCGATACCTTATTATTGATTCCGTCATCAAATAAACTTGGTTTTGTACCGCTGAATGCACCCAATGATTCTTTATCCATCAGCGTAATTGAGCGAAGTTCAATTCAACAACCGTTAACAATAAACGGTAATACTTACCTCGCTCCTAATCCATTAAACGCATCTCCTTTCGGAGTAGAGTTGATCCGTTTATTTACTCTCTCAGAGATATGGAGCATACCCACAGATATAAATCAAGCCTTTTTAAGCTCTCAAAACGGATCCATTATTGAGCTTGATTTTACTAACGATGGCATTGAATGGTCAACCGGGATTTACCTGGGAGACAGACTTGGCTATGAATTTAAATCAGAAAGAATTGATAACAAGTTCGTTGGAATAACAGGAAATGTTGTGGAATTTGAAGGCGAACCCATCCCTCCTTACCTGGCAAATTTTGAACACCGGCTCTTCGCGGGATCCATTGGCAGTAACCTTGGTAATTTCTATTATCTGTTCGAGGATGGCCGTTTTTTTATCATTGATCCGACTCAACAAAATCCGTTTACCTTGCTATTTGAAGAAGATCGTGCAGAATGGCCGGCTATCGTAGATGAGGGTTACATCTACCGGGTAAACAAAATTGAAAACCAGATTGAAGGCTATAATTTTAATGGTGCTTTACTATCAAATACCCCTATTCGAGCTCCTGATAGTACTCAGTTTATAGGAACCCCTTTACTTGCGGATATCACAGGTGATAACAGGCAGGATATTCTCGTTGTTGGTCAGGACAATTATTCCGTGAATATTTTTGGTTATGAGGTGGACGGTTCAATTATTGAAGGATTTCCTCTTTATGTAGGAGGAGCCGTTGGGAAAAACATCCAACCGGTACACCCGGTATTTTCAAACGATGTACTGTATGCTGTTAGTCATACAGGAGACTTAAGAGGCTGGCGATTTCTGAATTTCACGTCTTCTCAGTGGCCTTCGCGTTATGGAGAAAATCCTTATAACAAAGTCTCTGCGTTTATCGAATTCGATCAGACAAACGAGTCCCCCTTTGCAATTCTGAACAAGAATGAAACCTATAACTGGCCCAATCCTGCGGGTGATGAAACCAATATCCGGTTTGAACTTGAAGATGCCGGATCGGTGGAAATCACCATCATAGATTTTTCAGGAAGAATTGTCTACGAAAATAAAATTGAGGCAAATGGGGGTAGTCCTGAAGAAATCACTGTGAACACCCGGGACTGGGGAAGCGGAGCCTACTTTGCAAGAGTTGAAGCCGAAGTTGATGGCCGAAAAGAATCCAAAACTATAAAAATAGCGGTGGCTCACTGATGAGGTTCTTTTCTACGTATCTTATGGTTTTCTTATCGCTGGCTTTGATTGGAAAGGCATCAGCACAAACAAACCCTGCATACTACGATTACAGTTATAATCACCTTCAATGGTATACCATCGAAAGTGAGCATTTTTTGGTGCATTACCAGGAGGGAAATTCCCGCTCCGCTCAGGTTGCGTCCCGAATAGCTGAAGAAGTTTATGGCCCCATCACGGAACTCTATCAGCACGAACCGGATGGTAAAGTAAGTATCGTTCTAAAAGACCGGGAAGATTACTCAAATGGAGCCGCCTACTTCTTTGATAACAAAATCGATATTTGGGTCCCTTCGCTAGATACTCCACTTAGGGGAACTCATAATTGGTTCCGAAATGTGATTGCTCATGAATTTGTGCACATTGTACAAATTCAGGCTTCCATGAAAAGGAAAAGATCTCTACCGGTTCTTTATTTTCAGTGGCTTTCCTATGAAAAGGTTCGCCGCCCCGACGTTCTCTATGGTTTCCCAAATGGAATTGTTTCTCTCCCTTTCGCTTCTATTAATGTACCCGCCTGGTTAGCCGAAGGAACTGCTCAATATCAAACCAAAGATATCAGTTACGATTACTGGGATTCTCACAGGGATATGATTTTGAGAACCCGGATTCTTTCTGATACTTATTTTTCACTCAAGGAGATGGGTACTTTCAGCTCTAAGACCAGCCTGGAACGTGAAACCGTTTATAATCAGGGATTTGCATTTGTGATTTACCTGGCCCAGCGGTTTGGTGATGATGTATTGAGAACCATTACTGAAAACCTGGGCCAATCTCAGGTATACACAGTTGAAAAAGCCATTGAGCTGGCAACGGGAATTCCCGGAGATCAGGTCTTTCAAGATTGGATTGATGAGCGCAGAGCACATTATGAGGAAGAAATAAATGGGCTAGTTCTTTCCACTTCAGAGTATGTCGAATCCTCAGGGTTTTTCAATTTCTATCCAAAAATTTCTCCCGACGGAAGCACAATCGCTTATTTATCAAACAAAGGACGTGATCATTCTCTAGCCTCCCTTTATTTAAAAAATGAAGGAGACAGCACTATGATAGCTCTGGTAGACGAACACCATTCTCATAATGCTCATGACCATCATTTTCACTCAAAACCTACTATTCCATTCATTGCTACTTCGTTTTCGTTTTCTCCGGATGGGGATGAGATCATGTATTCCGTAAATAAGAAAAATAAATTTGGGGAGTTTTATCGCGATCTTTATATCCATAATATTGAAACGAAAAAGAATCGGAGACTAACAGAATCAGCTAGGATTCAATCTCCGGCCTGGGGGGCTCATGGGAAAATAGCCGCACTTAAATATGAGGCTGGAACCCAGAATATTATTGTTTTTGATGCTGATAGTGTTGATGCCCAAATTATTACTTCCTATTCGGATGCTGAAACTATTTTCACACCGAGCTGGCACCCTAATGGATATGAGCTCTTTTTTGCCTATGCGGATTTTGGGCACAGGAGCATTAAGAAAGTAAATATCGAAACAGGCGAAGTTGTTAATGTTCTGGCGGATGAATCCACCGATTTTCGTGATCCGTTTATTTCCGAAGATGGAATCTATCTTTATTACTCAGCAAACCATGAAGGCAGATTCAATGTCTATCGGAAAAACCTTGTTTCCGGCGATGTCAATATGTTGACCTCGGTGATAGGTGGTGCTTTTATGCCCCAGGTATCAGGAAATACGCTTTATTTTTCCGAATACGAAGAAGACGGATACAAAATTAAGAAGCGAACTCTGAATGAAGATGAACTTCCAAATTTTGAAATCAGTATTGCAGAAGGTTCATATGGATTCGAACCTCCTAAATCTTTATCGAATTTCAACGATAAGGACATCAATGCATTTGATGAGCTTGCAGAAAGCATCGCGGATACCGGTACCTACGAATTTGATCTTTCCAGCATCGCTTCCAGCGATGATCGGAAGTACCGAGAGTATGACGATACTTTCCTGGACTACTCCTTTTTCCCCATTCTCCGGTTTGATAACTATACTAAATTGAACGGAAGTAACGGATCTCTCCTTCGCCGTGGTCAAATCGGACGATTGGGAGAGAATCTGCTCCGTGATATGAAACCGGGTGTTTATTTTGCAAATCGGGATGCCATCGACAAACTTTCTGTATTTGGAGGCATCATGCTCGGCCTTACTTCCAAACCCGCCGATGATATTGGTGATTTCTTTTCTCCCGGCAGGCTATTTACCCTCGACAGAGACATCTTCTTTTCTGCAGAATATCGTGGATTGCCTTTCATCAAAAAAAGCTGGTCGCCCACAGTATCCATTGAACTTTTTAACTTATATCGAAACGTAAAAGATGGACTAACCATCGAAGAATTCCCATGTACATCCTGTCTGCCGGATACTGCACGGGTTGATATTGGTTATGCAGTTTGGGAAGCTAATCTGTTTCTCCGGTCAAAATTAAGTCGTAGAAGCCTTCTGGAGCTAGGGGTAGGATATTCGCCATACCAGGTTCAAACGGATAACTTTTTCTCACGCGAATTAGAAGCGTTAATCAGCGGTTCATCGTCAGAATATTTCAGAGCAACCACTTATTCTGCTGCCTACACATTTAATTACTATACCTATACAGTTGACGCCGACATAGCCCCTATCGGATTAAAAGGGTACCTGAGGTATCAATATCAACCGTCAAAACTGCTAGAAGAATACGAAATAAAAGATGGGAGTCTCGTCCCGATTTTTAAATCCTCGGATAATCACTCCACAGAATTGCATGTTCGCTATGGATTCAAAACTTTCAATAATCAGGCATTTCAGGCTCGAATACGAGGTTTTTCCTATTTCAATGATCCAAATGACACCTTTTATACAGATTATGTAGGCGGCTTTTTGGGAATGCGTAGTTATCCTTTCTTTGCCATTGCTGGAAATACAACCGCATTCACAAGTTTGAGCTGGTTTATGCCCGTATTCAAAAAAATGAATACCCAGGTGGGACCCTATATTTTTGACAAAATGTATGCCCGCTTCTTTTTCGAAACCGGAAACGGCTGGTTCCTTGGAAATAGTTCGGATTCAGATACTGCACAACGTCTTGGTACAGGAAATAACCTGAAAACGGGTATCGGAGCTGAACTTCGCCTTGCTTCCAGTGGATACTACTTATTTCCTCTGAAATTCTTTGTTAGTGCCAGTTACGGGTTTAATGATTTTTCAGTGACATTACCAGAAGCATTTCAAACAGGTACTAATAGTAATACTGTACGTTATGGAAGAGAAGTCCTTTTTCATTTTGGTTTAACCTTCGATTTTGAATTGTTATGAGAGTCATCATTTCCTTACTAGTTCTGATTGTTGCAAGCTTGTCTTTACAAGCACAGCCCATTAAGTCGATGCTTACTGGTCCGGTCATTAAAAATATCGATACGTTGAACTTTGAACCTGCTTTTGAACAGCCTCTGGAGTTTCTTCCCAGCCAAACTACAGTGAGTACTGAGTCTAACTCCTTCTTATCAGCTCCACAAACAAAGCCGGGAGTAGCGTTTCTTTCATCAGCAATTCTCCCGGGTTCAGGACAGGCAATGAACGGAAAATGGGGACGTGCGGCGATCTATTTTCTAGCCGAGGCTGCAAGTATTGCCTATTACTTAAATCAGAATGCTCAGGCCAGGGACAACGAAAGAGATTACGAGGCCTATGCCGATCAGAACTGGAGTGTACTTGCTTACGCTCAATGGCTGGTCGATTATTCAAGAGCTAATGGTCTAAATGAAGGGTTGTTGGCACTTGACCAACTTGAAAGCCAGGTAGCCGGACAGAATCCTGACTTTGATAACACGACCAACGATTGGAGCAAGGTTGATCTTACCTTGTTACGAACCGTGGAAGTGAATACACGATTTATCTTTGATAACCCCGCTGGTTGTGGTTCAAATGATCCTCCGAACTGTCAAATCAAAAGTCAGTTTTCTCATGTTGTCCAGAATTACGGATCCCAGCAATACTATGAGTTGATGAGTAAATACTATCAATTCCAACCGGGCTGGCAGGATTTTCACGAGCAAAGAATTGCCGATGGCGCCTCTCATACCTACCAGTATACCTGGAATCGGGATATGATTACATTAAACTTTATAGAAGGAAGAGACCAGGCTGAACGCTTCAACGAAAATTACCGACGAGCCGGGAACATCCTCAATTTGCTGGTAGTAAATCATGTGATATCAGCGTTCGACGCATTCTTCACCGTTAAATTGAAAAACAGCAGGTTAGAAACACAAGCTAACTTGATTGGAGATGAGTCAGTATCGTTGATCTGGCACTTTTAACATCCTCAATCTTCTCGTATTTTTAAGCATGCTTAAGGCAGTTCTTACCAACAAATATCTATACATCATTGTCTTTACGTTAGCAGGTCTTGGAGCAATCACCCTTTTTACGCTCGACACCTTCGTTATGCCTTATTATACCAAATATAACGAGGGGGTGACGGTGCCTGACGTAACCAGGGTTTCATTGGAGGAAGCCGAAGAAATGCTTACAAGTATCGGGCTTCGTGTGGAAGTTGCTGATAGAAGAGCAAACTCCGCATTCCCAGCAAATTATGTAATTGACCAGGCTCCGTCAGCTTCGATACTGGTGAAGCCAAACCGAAAAGTATATCTCACGGTAAATGCGGCTGTAAAACCGCAAGTTACCGTCCCAAATGTTGTTAATCTCTCTTTGCGAAATGCTCAGGTACAACTCCAAAATTACGGGATAGAAGTAGGTTCTATTAGTTATGAATCTTCCCGTTTTAAAAATGCAGTTCTGCGCCAAAGTATTGATGAAGGCACAACAGTTGATCGTGGTACTACCATAGATTTGGTAGTTAGTGACGGACTTGGAGATAAAATTGTGGAGGTTCCCGTTATTATCGGATTAAGATTACCAGACGCACAATTCAGACTTAGGGAAGCCGGGTTACGAGTAGGTGAAATACGCTTTCAGCCCATTGAGGAAATTGCACCAAATACCGTACTTGACTACTCTCCGAAAGTAACTACATTGGTTGAAGGAGAATCTCTTACTTTGGTAATATCTGAACGATTTAACGTCACCGAAGAAGTCGAAGGTGGAGTTGTGATTTCCGACACCACAGGTTCCAACAATGAACAAAACTAACCTATGAATTTCGATTTACCGATTCTGGCTCCCTCTATTTTGGCAGCCAATTTCTTAACGCTTGGGGATGATATCAAAAAAACAATAAATGCCGGAGTTCAATGGATTCATTGTGATATCATGGATGGACATTTCGTGCCAAATATTAGCTATGGACCTGGAATCGTAAAACAGGTTTCTACTATTTCAGACGAAGCTTTTATTGATGTTCATTTAATGATCGAAGACCCGGATTTCTACGCTGAGGATTTTGCGAATGCTGGAGCTGATTTGATTTCCGTCCATTACGAGGCATGTCCACATCTTCATCGGTCAATTCAAAAGATTAAGAGCTTAGGGGTTATGGCTGGTGTCGCTGTAAATCCGGCCACTTCGCTTTACAATATTGAGCCTGTTTTAGGTGATATCGACATGGTAGTTTTAATGAGTGTTAACCCTGGATTTGGCGGGCAAAGTTTTATTGAGAGTACTTATGACCGACTCCATGAATTAGTTGATTTACGGGAATCCGGGGAGCATGCATTTTTAATTCAGGTAGACGGCGGGGTAAATCTCAAAAATATTTCAGCAGTCAAAGAAGCCGGTGCTGATGTACTGGTGGCTGGAAGCAGTGTGTTCAAAGCTGATGATATTGAGGCCAGAGTACACGAGCTTTCTGAACTTTTATAAGCGTTTTTCGCTTTTAGTATACATTCAAATCTCAAATTAAGTACCTATAGAAGACGCAAGAACCCTTCTTGAACAAAGAATCGATTTACAAGAAGTTGATCCAATTACTCTTTTTGGGTTGCAGGATCAACAGCTCCGAATTTTGGACGAAGCATTTCCCGAAACCAAAATTAATGTGCGTGGAGAGCGGGTAAAACTTACAGGTCCAGCTGATGAAGTTGGCATTCTCAAAGAAGTCATTCATGGAATGATCGAGATCGTTGCCCGGAGAAATAAGATCGAGAAGGACGATGTGAACACACTTATCACATTAAAAAGCGGTCAATTCACTAGTCGCACAGCTCCTCCAATTGATATTGGAGATGGAGAGCTAATTTTATACACCCACAAAGGTCAGGCAGTGGTTGCAAAAACACCCGGCCAAAAACAGATTTACAAATCATCAGCTAAGCATGATATCGTTTTTGCAATTGGACCCGCGGGTACCGGTAAAACGTATACTTCCGTTGCACTCGCAGTAAAAGCTTTAAAAGAGCGGCGGGTACAAAAGATCATCTTAGCACGACCAGCTGTAGAAGCTGGTGAAAACCTCGGCTTTTTGCCAGGTGATTTAAAAGAGAAAATCGATCCATACCTTCGCCCTCTTTACGACGCCCTGGAGGACATGATTGATCAGGACAAACTGAATTTAAATCTCCAGAAAAACGTAATTGAAATCGCTCCTCTTGCATACATGCGCGGACGAACTCTGAATAACGCCTTCGTGATTTTGGATGAAGCTCAGAATGCTACAAACACCCAAATGAAGATGTTTTTAACCCGGATTGGGTTCAACAGCAGGGCGATTATAACCGGCGATGTGACTCAGACCGACTTACCAAGAAAGCATCAATCGGGTCTGATTTCTATTCCAAAAATCCTGAATGGGATTGAAGGCATCGATTTTGTGTATTTGGATGAAAAGGATGTGGTTCGGCATCGCCTGGTAAAAGACATCATTAATGCGTACGAGAGACATGATAGCTCAGAAAACGAAAGTGACTAAGACGAAAAGTGACATAGTAGCAAAGTAACCTGGTATGGGCTCAGTTAATACACATAGAGATTTACAAATCTGGCAGAAATCGATGAAACTTGTGACTATCATTTATGAAGTTACGAGTCGTTATCCCGATTCTGAAAAATTCGGACTAAGTTCTCAAATTAGACGAGCAGCTGTTTCAGTTCCTGCAAATATTGCTGAAGGATTTGGGAGAAAATCTAGCGGTGATTTTAAAAGATTCTTAAATATTTCCATGGGTTCACTTTTCGAACTTCAAACTGAGTTGGAAATTTCAAAAAATTTGAGCCTCATTAACGTAGACGAATTCGCAGAGGTTTATGAATTCACTCGCGAAATAGAGCGTATGATGAGCAGCTTCATCCGAACTCTGTAACTCTGTAACTCTGTAACTCTGAATACAAACAAAACATACGTAGCAGCATTATATGAAGGGACCTTTTCTGTGGGGTTTGATAAGAAATTCATTCGGATCCCAAGAGATGGCCGCCAGTTCCGTGCTTCGTTGAAAATCTCTCTAAATCCATTTTTGATTAACACTCCCGATAAAAAAATTCTTTTTGATACCGGTATCGGGGAATTTGGTGAAGAAACCGGTCCGCATATTATCCGGGAAAATCTTGCTCAACACAATATCCAGGACTATGAAATCACGGATATTTTTTTGAGTCATCTTCACTATGATCACATTGGTGGTTTAGCAAACAGAGAGCATGGATACTGGGAACTTACTTTCCCGGAAGCTAAAATTTGGCTATCAGAAGCTGATTGGAGAGAAATCTCTTCGAAAGAAGAATATGAGGACGAAGAAAAAACTGAATTCATCGCCTTTTTAGATGCTAAAGCCGACCTAAATTTTCTCGGTGAAGTCGATAACCCGTACCCGGAAGTGCATACAGAAACAATTGGCGGACACACTCAGCATCATCTCGCACTATTTTTTGACGATGGGGAAAATAAATACATGAAGGCCGGTGATGTGATTGCAACCCGAAATCAAATCAACCGCAAATTCGCTGCCAAGTACGATTTCGAGCCGGAAGTAAGTCAATTTCAACGAGAGCGACTTACAGAATTTGCCTATAAAAATGGATATTGGGTGTTGGGATATCACGACGACTTCCATCCTATTGTGCGAATTACAGGCTATGATAAAAAGTCGGGATACCTTACCGAACCGGTAGAAGATTATGTCGATTCCTGATTCCGTCCGTAATATCCATTCTCATCTGGTTGAACTGGGTGTGCCTTCCACTATTGATTCGGCTGTTATTCTCGGATCCGGATTAGGCGATTTTGGTAGTCAAATCCTGGATGCTATTAAGATTCCCTATTCAGAAATTCCAGGATTTCCACAATCCACGGTCGCCGGACATTCCGGTTCATTGATTTTCGGATCCGTTTCAGGTAAGAGCGTAATGGCTTTCTCAGGGCGGTTTCATTACTACGAAGGATATCCTTTTACTACCACGATTATCCCGGTTCAACTTGCAGCAGCTTTTTCGGCAAACAAACTTATCATATCAAACGCTGCAGGGGGTATTAATTTCGATTTTCGAGTAGGTGATTTGATGATCATAAAAGAGGTAATGCATCCCCACATAGAAATCGACATACCACAAAAAGAAGGCTGGATGGAGGAACTGAAATCCAATGCCAAAACCGTGGAGATCATTGCTAAGAAAGCCGGAGTTCAAGCAAAAAAGGGATCCTATTTATATGTTACCGGTCCCAACTACGAAACTAAGGCTGAAATCCGCGCTTTTCGGGGATTAGGAGGGGACGCCGTCGGGATGAGTACTGCGCCGGAATTGATGGAAGCTTATCGGTTAAATTTAAAAGCGGTAGCTGTTTCACTCATTTCAAATGCTGCAGCCGGAATTACCGACCAGAAGTTAGATCATGCCGAAGTAAAAGAGGCCGCTGAAATGAAAAAGAATGAGTTTGCGAAGTTGGTTACGGCTTTAATTCAGAATTTTTAAGTCTTAGATCCTGAAATAAGCTTGGCCTGCCTACCGCAGGCAGGCTGTTAGCAAACTGGTTCAGGATGTCCCCTTTTTAAAAAACTTGAAACTTTACCTAATTGATTTAGGTATGAGCGCTTTGTAATTTACCTAACAGAATTAGGTATAAATCTTTGTATATGATTTCACGAGAACTCAAAGCGGCTTCTTCAAAACCCCTGATCTTGTCCATCCTTGCACGAGGTGAAAGCTATGGATATCAGATCTTGCAAGACATCACCCAACTCTCAGGAGGAAGCTGGGAATGGTCAGAAGCTATGCTCTACCCTGTTCTGAAAAGGCTTCATTCAGAAGGCCTGATTGATTCGAACTGGGTACAGTTGGAGAATGGCCGTAAGCGAAAGTACTACACACTTACCACATTGGGGAGGCAGTCTCTGGTTGATGAGCGTGCCCACTGGTTAAATGTACACGATGTACTTTCCACACTTTGGAGTGATCTGGATCCGTCATTGATCAGGAAATAAAACATGAAGGAATTTAACCTTGAACACTTCATTCGCAAGTGGAAGAAAAAGCTGCAACAGTTTCAGCAACTCGAACCCGGTGATATTGAGGAATTAGAGAACCATCTGCTCGAATCTATTGATCAACTCCAATCTTCAGGATTATCCGAAAAAGAAGCCTTTCTTAAAGCCTCTTCAAGAATAGATTTCGGGTTTAAAGAGGTTCTGGATGAGTATCAGTACTCAAATGCTAATCATGAGCCAGTTTCGAAGTGGTTTTCTTCGTGGTGGATTCCATCCCTCCTGCCAAACGTCTTTAAGATCACATTCAGAAATTTCAAACGTCAGCCCGGCTACAGTTTTATCAACATAACAGGGTTAGCCATTGGAATGGCTTGTTGTTTCATTATCTATCTGTTTGTTCAGAACGAACTGGATTATGATTCCTTTCATGAAAAGTCAGATCGAATTTATAGGGTTGATCAAACATTGATTTGGTCTGATTTTGACGGGTATTTTTCTTCAACCGGACCTGGAATTGCTCGAACACTTCAGTCGGATTTCCCGGAAATAGAAACAACTACCCGGGTACAAAGTGTGGTTGATGGATTGATCACAATTGAGGCCAATGATGTGAATCCTCGTTTTTTTATTGAACGGCGCATGCTTTCAGCTGACTCCACTTTTTTTGACATATTCAGCTTTAACTTTCTGGAGGGCAATGCTGAAACTGCACTGGATTTGCCATTTTCAGTCGTATTAACTGAAAATACAAGAGAAAGATATTTTCCTGGCGAAAATGCATTGGGAAAGTCAATTCTCCTGGGCAACCCTGGTGAAGAAATTAGTTATCAGGTTACAGCCGTAGTTGAAGAACTCCCTGAAAACTCGCACTTCACTTTTGATTTAATTAGTTCGTTAAGTTCTAATCCAAGAGTTAAGGAAAGAGAAAATACATGGGCGTGGACTACCTTTGTAACCTATGTACTATTAAGAGAAAATGTGTCTTTTTCAGCTTTCCAGGAAAAACTTATCGAAAACGTTCCGGAATACGCAGAAGCTAAAATCTATCCACTATTTGGAATAGACGGCCAATCCGCAAAAGAGAATCCAAAAAACTATGAACTGTTTCTCACTCCAATCACGGATATTCACCTGAACGTGAACGATTCCGGAAATCGTTTTGGGCCAGTTAGTGACATCTTTTACGTGTATGTGTTTTCGAGTATTGCCCTTTTAATCATAGCTTTAGCAAGCATCAACTTTATGAATCTCGCGTCAGCAAGATCGGTACAGCGGGCTAAAGAAGTTGGGATTCGTAAAACACTAGGGTCACTCAAAACTACCCTGGTCGGTCAGTTTTTATCAGAATCCATCCTATTTAGCTTCATTGCTTTAATTCTGGCATTTGGCTTGGTTTTGCTTGCCATTGAGCCCTTCAATCAAATAGCTGGTAAAAATCTCTCCATGTTAGAACTCCTTAGTCCGGTTAACATCTTTTTGATACTAGGATTCACCGTTTCAACCGGATTGATAGCCGGACTTTATCCCGCATTTTACCTCACTTCTTTTAATCCCATTGAGGCTTTCAAAGGTAAAACGGCCGCTCTAAGCAGTAATCGTCTATCCTTTAATGGATTAAGGGATTCCCTGGTTGTCCTTCAGTTTGGAATCTCCATCGTACTCATCTCATGTAGTGTAATTATCTCTCAGCAAATTGAATATTTGCAAAACATAAACCTGGGGTTCGATAAGGAGAATGTTCTAATCGTTAAAAACATGATGAAGCTGGAAGACCAATCGGAAACGTTTAAACAGCTTATTAAAAATGAATCCGGAGTTATCGAAGTTGGTAAATCCAATGCGGTACCTCCATACATTTATAATGAAGATTTTGCCCGGATTTTTGGTAGTGATAACGACATCCCGCTTAATTCTTTGGTAGTAGACAGCGATTACATAAGAACGTTAGATTTAGAGCTTATTCTTGGCCGCACATTTGAAGAGAACTCCGGAGCCAATACGAACTATGTCATCATTAATGAGACGGCAGTACAACAGCTTCCCTGGCCAGAGAGCCTTGATAGAAATGAAGGCTTTCCTATTGGTCAATCTTTTTATTTTAGTGGAAATACCGAACTTTACGAAATCATTGGTGTTGTTAAAGACTTTAACCTGATTTCCCTTCATTCGGAAATCGGACCAATGGCCTTGTTCCATGAGAGCTCGGATGTTTTTAAAGGTCCCAACCGATTCCTATCTGTTCGCATCTCAGCTAATACCAATATCAATGCACTGGTTAATTCTATCGAAGAGAACTGGAATGCGATGACTAATAATCTGCCTTTTGAGTTCGCTTTTCTTGATGATCAGTTGGAAAACCAATATCAAGCCGAACAACGAATAGCTTCTGTTGTGAAACTGTTCACAGCTCTTGCCATTTTCATAGCTATGTTGGGGCTGTTGGGTTTGATTTCTTTTGCCATCGAAAAACGAACCAAAGAAATTGGTGTGCGAAAAGTGATGGGTGCTTCTTCAGGCAGAATTGTCTACTTACTTTCTAAAGATACTCTCAAACTGGTTATGATTTCCATGGGTATCTCTATCCCCATCTCGTGGATGTTGATGGATTACTGGCTTCAAAACTTTGCCTTCAAAGTTCCAGTCAATCCAGCGGTGTTTGTTTTCTCTGGAATCCTGGCTATTAGCCTGGCCTGGCTCGCGGTAAGTTATCAGACCATAAAGGCCGCTTCTCAGAACCCGGTTAAAAGTCTGAGGAGTGAATAATCACTTTATCTAGATATCAGTTCACTTAAGAACCGAATAACTCGCTGAAAAAAAGATGTGCTACTTATCGTTGAAGGTAATTGGTTTGATAAACGATTTATAATTTGATCACCTTTAAGGAATCCATTCTCATAAACATCTAGATCAAATCTATTAATGGAAATTATTTGTGAATATTTAATCGCTATCTGAAAATCTTCAACATTAATCGGATTCTCATCCTCAGCACCGCTCAGTAATTCATATGCTTCAGTATAGAGTGTTGTGAATTCAATTTTTTTTGTCCCAGAGTCACGATAACCACTTAAATATGGTAGAATAAGAATTGAATTAACTTCATCTCTAATTGAAAATGGATTATTAGTAACTAAGCCAACGTATACCTTGTTAGTCTCTAATGTAATTAAAACCAGATACTCACTTATCAATGCGTCTAATAGGATTAATTCTATGGGATCATCATCTCGGATAATTAATTTTGCCTTTATTAAATCCGATGGTCTAAAGTAATTGTATCCGAATGCTGAGATTAGACTTATAAATAAAGAAAATAATGCTGTATCTAGATAATTGATTGAGGGGATTATTTCATCCCAGAATATGCTCAAGCCAAAAAAATTTTTGTATAAAACATCCATTAAGAAGTATGAAATGCTAAAAAAGAAAAGCCCAAATACTCCAGCTTTAAAGATTAAACGCTGGCTATCATCTCGTATCAATTTGAATTTATATAAATTACACAGGGATAGAAATATGTACCCACCTAAAAAGGGAATAAGCAAGACACTCTCGGGCATCTATTTTCTTTTAAGAAGAGGTGTAAATTTTTTATTGAACCTACGAACTTCATTTTGCAGCTTAGGCGATTCTTTAAACATTTTTCTTACATCCACCCTGAAACCACCAGCATTATCATTAGTTGTATAGTGCTTACTCTTGCTTGTTTTTATAGAATCTAATATTTGATCTGCGGTACTCATAGATATATAATGTACATATATTATACGAATAATCAAGAATAAAAATTGATTACTCCCTGGCCGGTTTTCTTGGAATCGTCATGATCTCCAATTGTCGGCCATCGAGATACCAAACACCTGATTCGTCAAAAAAGGCATCCTCTTCCAGCATAATCCGGATTTCTTTGCCCCATTCTTCGATATATGTCGCGTTGTTTAACTCAATGGAATATGCCGTGTTCAACTGTAACGGATAGTCACCATCACCTGGAACTCCTCCCTGGGCATCCCACATTCCAAGTGTGGTCCCGGCTCCGTGACCATGAAACCCAAGCGGGTGTGTATAAATAGAGGGCTTTAATCCCTCGTCGATGGCTTGTTGCCTGGACATAGCCAACACCTCGTTGCCGGTTCTGCCTTCTTGAAAATTATTCGTGAAAATATCCTGCAACCGATTTCCTTTATCGAAAGCTACTTTTAAATAATCGGGCACCTGCGTTTCTCCAGGCCGAAGAACATAAGCATGTTGTTGGGTATCTGTATTTAAGCGCAAATACGTAATTCCGAAATCCACATGGAGTAAATCACCCGGCATAATCACATTGTTGCCGGGACGCGAATCAAAGGTTCTGAGATGATCAAAGGACTCAGGGTCGGCTCGTTGAATGGAGACACTTGGGTGGAACCATGTGATCAGCTTCAATTCCCGAATTCGCTCTCTGAACCACCAGACTACATCGTCGGTGGTGGTTACCCCGGGCTGAATCACTTTCTCCGAAAAGCCTTCCGCGATGATTTCGTGGGCAATGCGAACAATCTGAGGATAAATTACCATCTCCTTTGGGGTACGGGTTTCCAACCATCCAACGGCTACCATCTCAGCCGAAACCAATCGTTCGGTGTATTTAGAGCCAATGGCTTCCACCATCTCCTGATAATCGGTTAACACCATACCATCAGCATGTTGCCAGTGTTCCGATTGATTAATCCCGATCGTTTGAGGGTCGCGTTCCTCAATGATTTCCAACAATCTTGCCCATTGATCTGGCTGGACGTCTTTATCCCAGGCTTTTTTAAACACTTCTCCTACATCGTACCTCGCTACGGCAAGGGTTTCCAATCCTTCTTCCGGGCCCCTATCGTAAATTACCAGAATAGTACGGCGCCGGGCATTCAGCCATGTCGCCGGCAACATCGTTCTGATCACCGGATCTTCGTTGTATTCTCTTGATATGATCAACCACATATCAATCCCTTCTCTTCTCATAATTTCAGGTAATATCGTCTCAACCCGATCTTTGAGTATGTCATCAATTACCTGAGCACGTTCCTTCATAGGAAGGATATGAGGAATATTCTGGGCTTTAACCGGTAAAAAAATTCCGATCATCAAAAGAAATGGAAGTAGCTTTTTCATAAGGAGCTTTTGGATTAAGGAAATCGAATATGTCGAGCTTTTACTTTTCCTGCAACCTTATTCAGGATTTAGCCACTCACTTCTCAATGCCCTGCCAATTCTTGATGATCGACGAGTTAATTCGGTCTTGTAATCAGGATTGGCAGCCAGTCGAATACGTACTTCCTTCTCCTCCCCCCATCGCTCATACACAATATTTACCGTTTGACCTGGCCTTCTGCTCTCAATCATTTGGCCTACATCTATACCGGGACTGAGTCTTCTCCCGGCCACTGAAATAATCTTGTCCGTCGATTGTATCCCAGCCTCATAAAGCGGAGTACCTATCCGGGCATTTCCAGTTAATCGAAATTCATTGTCAAACTGGCGAATATTTCCACCCAACCAGGCTTGTTGTGGGTTGGCTTGCCCAAACTCCACTCCTACTTGTCGAAATAGCCCTTCGAAATCTGGAATCTCACTGTTATAGATATATCGACTAAAAAAATTAGTGGCAAACTGACGGTCGGTATATTCGGCTAATAATGATTCTAAATCCTTAATAGAATAAGGAATTTCTGATTTTCCATAGGTACTCCAAACCAGCTTAAAGAAATCATCGAGATTTTTATCATCGGAGCGAGTGCGTAGAGAAAGATCCAGTGCCAACCCAAGCACACTTCCATAGGTATAATAACTTACAAAGGTGTTCGTGTTATTCGTCGGGTCGATGGAAGTGGCCGCATCTACAAAAGGGGCTCTGTAACTCATCTCAATAGGGTTAAAGAACTGAATTCCGGGAGCGTTATATACGCGATTGATTGAGCGGGCCAACCCTTCCACATATTCCCGTTCGGTTCGTATCCCAGCTCTAACCAAAGTTAACCCCGTATAGTAGCTGGTAAATCCTTCAGCAAACCACAACTCACCACTCATATTAGCCTCTTCGAAATCAAACGGTTCAAGTGAAGCCGGTCTGATTCGCTCTACATTCCATGCATGAAAAAACTCATGGGAAACTGTTCCGATACTTGTTTCCCCAAGTGGCTCCTCTTTTGGTTTTCGGTTGGTGATGATCGTTGAATTCCGATGTTCCATCCCATCCCTGCTAACGTTCGGCATATAATTTAAAAGAAACGTGTATTCTCCAAAATCAAACTCCGGAAGTTCTCCGAAAATATCACGCTGCGTTCTCACGATATCCATTACTTTAGAAAAGTATTCGTTCACTTCGTTGTCATTTGCAGGAGTATTAAGCACCATCCGAATAAGCTGACCATCTACCATTTCTTCTCTAAGGTGGTAATCTGCGATCAACACAGGGCTGTCCATAAAATAATACCCGTCAGGTGCGGAATAAGTGCTTCTCCCTTCATATTTCAATTGAGTAGCAACTTTCCAGTTCAAGTCTTCCCTTAAGTCAAACTCAACTTCAAATGGGCGGTGCATGTACTCTCTCGGATATACAAAAGTAGCCGGAATATTGAGGTGTGCATGGGTTTCATCCACCTGAGAGTATGTTCCATCTCCCCGATTGGCAAACAAGGTATATTCAAATATTACGGTTCCATCATGTCCGTTCACATTCCACTGCTGTGGATTCGGACGAACAATCTCCAGCTCATTCCCCCGGCTATCTGTTGCACGAACCGCATATACATTTTTTGCAAAGTTATGGATTGCATATCGGCCGGGTGAAGTCCTGCTCATGCGAATTTCCAAAGGACCTCCGTCAAGATTGGAAAAAGTAGCTACTATCCTGGCTTCGTGATGAACTGCATTTTCAAATGAAATCTCATACTGGTTGAATGTTTGTGCCGTGATACCCGAATGAATAAGAACAAAGATACCGGTTAAGAAAAGTGATCTCATGGAGCGAAATAATTCAATAATTCTGGGTGGAAAGTAGTTTAAATAGGAGTAAGTAATTTCTGTTTTACACACATTTTCATCTATATTGGACCTATGAAACGTACGTTTTTCTTCATATCAATTTTAATGATTTCCGGACTGGTACATGCTCAGTCATCTTTAGACAACTCTGTACCAGAACCATTGGAATTTGTTCCGAAAACAGTGGTAACACAGCCCGGCGAAAACTTCACCTTTGAAAATCAGTTCACTGATTTCAAACCAAATAAACTGCTGATTACATCCGGCTGGATTTTGCGTGGTTTGAAATATGATTCGGCCATAGATGAGTTTCAATCTTATGTCCCATTTGATGAACGCGCCTTTACCCCGAACTCTTTTTCTGAATTGAACTCCTCCCTCACCAATAATTACCTGATAATTCATAAGCATTAATGCATGACCGGTGAACTTCGATTTGAAGTAGAAAATCAAATTGCGACTATTGAGTTTTATCACCCAAAAGGAAACTCACTCCCTTCAACTTTACTCAACCAGCTGGCCGAAACCATCATAAAATCCGGCAATGATCCTTCAGTAAAGGTCGTTTTATTAAGAAGTAGGGGAGAAGGTGCATTCTGTGCAGGTGCTTCTTTTGGTGAACTTCTGTCGATTCAATCTGAAGAAGAAGCCAACTCCTTTTTTATGGGTTTTGGAAAGCTGATTTTGGCGATTAAAAACTGTCCTAAGTTTGTAATCACACGAGTACAGGGAAAAGCAGTTGGTGGTGGCGTTGGGATTATTGCAGCGTGTGACTATGCGATTGGAAATTCGGATGCATCTATCAAACTAAGCGAGCTTTCTATTGGGTTTGGCCCATTTGTAATCGCACCAGCAGTGATACGTAAAATTGGCTTGTCTGCTTTTTCCAGCCTTACGATAGATTCTGCGAATTGGAAATCTGCGCAATGGGCTTTGGATATGGGATTATTCAATCTTGTTGCCAAAGATCATGATTCATTGGACGAAGAATGTACAACGCTTTGCAATTCCCTGGCAGGTAGTAGCCCGGAAGCAATGAAATCCATCAAGAAGATGCTTTGGGAGGGGTATGAAAACCTTGAAGAGGTCTTTGAAGAGCGCTCCAGAACGAGCGGAATTCTGTCACAGACTGAAACAACCCAAAAAATCCTATCAGAGTTTAAATCTGCTAAATAGGCTGTTTCTTGGGAACCGTTAATGTGAAGCATGAGCCAACCTGGTTGGTATATTCCAGGTACGCGTTTATCTGAGCCGATAATGATTTAATAAGGGTTATACCAAGTGATTTCTGCTTCTGACTTAAGATATTCTTAGAAGTACCAACACCATCATCTTCTACTTTAAGCACGTAAGTTTCATCTTTCTCTTCAAACGAAATGGAGATACATCCCTCTTTCTTACCCGAGAAAGCGTGCTTATAACAATTACTAACAAGTTCATTAGTAACCAGTCCCAGGGGTACTCCAATATTTACATCTAAAAAAGCATCGTCTATATATTGCACTACCTCAATATTCTTGTCGATCGTGTTCATCGTAGCCTGAATACTTTTTACCAGCTCATTGATGAACCTTCTGAAATCCACATTGGCTAAATCGTGGTTTTGATACAGGTTTTCGTGAATTTTAGACATGGCGATGACTCTCATCTTACTCTCCTGAATCGCCATTTTTGCAGACCCAGCAGGCATTCTGAAGCCTTGTAATTCCAACAATCCGGAAACCACAGCAAGATTATTTTTTACTCTGTGGTGAATCTCCTTTATCAACACTTCTTTTTCCGATAATGCTGTAGACAAATCTTCCGTTTGTTTGTCCACCAATTTTTGAAGCTCCTTTTTTTCGATTTTACTGACCCTGAAATTGATATATAGATAACTAATCAACCCAAAGAAAACTACCAGCCCCGCGAAAAAAGGTATGGTTAGATAAAATGGCCTTAACACAGATATCGAAGCAAGTTCTAACGTTTCGCTCCAATCGGATTTTATAGACTTTGCAGCAATTTGAAGAACATAATCCCCGGCTGGCAAATTGGTATATCTTACTTCAGTAATATCGCTACCAAGATTCCAACTCTCATCGTAGCCTTCTAACCGATACCGAATCTGGAGATTAGTCGGTGCACGATATTCAACAGCATTGAATACAAAAGTGACATCATTCATATCGTTTTCGATGATCAGTTCATATGGATCCTGAACATCTGAAAATTGTGAATATGCTTTTTCCTGATCTGCCAGTATTTCTCTCAGAAAAATATCGGGCGCATTATAAGAGTCTGTTGCGCTTTCACTATCTGAATATTGAAAGGAAATCAGACCGTTTCCTTCCGAACCAAACCAAATTGTTCCGTTTTTATCTACGATTCGGGCTGCTCCATTCAGTTCAACTGCACTATAGTTATTCGATAGCGGGAAATGAAGCTGCCTCGAAGACACAAAGCCTTCTTCATTTAAATCGAAATAGTTAAGGCCGGCATTTGTCCCTTGCCAAAGAGCGTTCCGTTGATCGAAGAGTAGAAAAACGGTCTCGTTTATATATAATTCGTCCTGATAAAATGAATTGAAGACTATGTTGCCCTTGTCGATGTCATCTGCAAGAGCGTATGCAATTCCTGCATTGGTTCCAACCCACAGATTTCCCTCAACATCTTCAGTAATTTCATAGACCGATTGACCCGGAATTCCATTTTCTTTTGTATAGTATTCAAAATTTCCATCCTTAAATCTTGCTATTCCACCTTCCGAAGTGATCCAGAGTATACCCCTTGAATCACGATATATATAACCCAGCGTAGTTTGCCAATATTCATCATCCGGTGGGTAATAGTGAGTAATTTCCCCGTTTTTAACGTGTGTGAGTCGTTGAAAAGCTGAAAACCAAATCGATCCGTCTTCATCGACAAATATATCCGCTACATATAATTCATATAGATCGTCATAATAGCTGGGGTAAAAGAATTCCTCACCATCAAACTGAAACAATTCATAGGTATAAGTGAGCATCAACAAATCACCATTTGGGAGTTCTTCTATATCCCAAATTTCATCTTCTTCAAAAAACTCTTCGGGAATCGAGTAATTTGTGAAATCACCTTCTTTCAACCTAGACAACCCGTTCTCAGTACCAATCCAAATTGAACCATCTCTTGTTTCTTTCAGAGAGAACACACGATTGGCACCAAGCTCCGTTTCAATGTCGTAACGGAGAAAGCTTTTGTCTTTAAACAGACTAATCCCATTCCCGTCGGTAGCTACCCACATCGTGCCGTCTTCATCTCGTACAATACGATAGATAAAATTACTGCTTAACCCATTCTTCCGTTTGATTCTTGTTGTGGTACCATCTGGTTCCAACAGAACAAGACCTCTACGTTCTGTACCAATCCAAACAGTCCCATCTGGATCAGTTTGGACTGAAAAAACATACCCTAATTCTTCACCATCAATCTCAGTGATGGTATCAATCCCACCATCGGGTTGAATTATGGATACTCCATTACTCGTTGCAAGCCATTTCCTTCCAATATCATCTTCGGCTATTTCATACATCAGCTCCCCCGAGAGACCATCCTCGTAGGTAATAGTCTCTGCAATTCCCCCCTCCCGATCGTACACAACAATTCCATACATGGTTGTAACCCAGATTTCAGAATCAGAAACAAAATGGACATCCCAAACCTGGTTACTGAGCAGCCCGTTTTCTTCCGTTAGGAACTCAATACTATCTTCGTTTTGATCCCAAATTGCCACTCCGAATTCATTAGTTGCAATCCAAAGCTCATCTTTACGAATGCTCGTTATGTAGTTTACCAACATGGTGTCGAATACGGCAAGCTCAGGAATATAGACAAAGCGCTCTCCTTCCAGTTTTGCAATCCCTCCAAGTTCGGTTGAAACCCAGGTGTCTCCATCTTCCTCAAAATGGAAATCAAAAATCAATGCATCCTTTAAACCATCATTATTATCGAAGGTTCTGAAGGTTTTGCCATCATACTTTACCAACCCGTACGAAGTAGCAAACCAAAGAAAACCATTTTTATCTTTGTGAACGTCATGAACGTTACTGCTAGGCAGACCTTCATTAACCGAGTAAGTTTTGATATTAAACTTCTGCGCGAGACCAATATTCACCCCAAACAGAGTAAACACTACTGTTAATAAATAGAACCCTTTTTTCACCCTTTCACTCCTAAGCGTCCTTCCCTATAGGGAGAGCTCAGTCAATATATCAATTTAACGGTGAGGCTTTTTGCAAAACTTTCAGAAAACTGATCGTTTGTTTTCACTTTTTGGCTATTATTCACCGAAATGCCAACCAACGTTACTATATGAAACCGACGATTCTTACGGTAGTTATCGCACTTTTCGCTTTTAGCTTTACAACAGCCCAGGATTCATGGGACGTCTCGAATCCTGATCTCGGGGAAACAACCAGCCTCTCTTTCACCACTGATGAAGGAACCTGGATGAATTTAGATGTAAGTCCCGATGGACAAACCATCGTCTTTGATATACTAGGGGATATTTATTCCATGCCTGTTTCCGGTGGTACAGCCACACCTTTACGAACGGGGCACGCATACGAAGTTCAACCTCGCTTCAGTCCTGACGGATCAAAAATCCTGTTTACCAGTGATGCAGGAGGAGGAGATAATATTTGGGTGATGGATGCAGACGGTGAAAATGCTACCCAACTTACCAAAGAGAATTTCAGATTGCTCAATAACTCTACATGGATGCCCGATGGTGAGTATTTCATCGCCAAAAAACACTTTAGTTCAACTCGATCTTTGGGTGCTGGTGAGATTTGGATGTACCACAAATCTGGTGGAGCAGGCATTCAGCTCGTTGAAAAGAAAAATGCCCAGCAAGATATTGGAGAACCTTCTGTAAGCCCAGACGGAAGGTATATTTATTACAGTGAGGATAATTATCCAGGTGGTTTTTTCCAGTACAATAAAGACCCAAACAGCCAGATTTATGTGATACGTCGTTATGATCGTGAGACCGGGGATATTGAAAGCGTAACAGGCGGAAACGGTGGAGCTGCACGTCCTCAAATCTCTCCTGATGGAGAACATCTTGCTTTTGTTAGACGTGTACGCACAAAAACCGTGTTATATATTCGTGAGCTTTCAACAGGGCTGGAACGTCCCATTTATCAAAACCTGAGCAAAGATCAGCAGGAAGCCTGGGCCATTTTTGGTGTGTATACCGGTTTTAATTGGACGCCGGACAGTAATCATATCATCGTTTGGGCAAATGGGAAAATCAACAAAATTGACGTAAGCACTGGAGCTTCCGAGGTAATCCCTTTCGAAGTAGAGTCCAATCACGAATTGGTTGAAGCTGTTCGTTTTAAACAAGAAGTAGCGCCTGATTCCTTTCGTGCCCGGGCGATTCGAACGGCAGTAACCTCACCAGATGGCGGGACTTTAATATTTAATGCAGCCGGATATCTTTGGAAAAAAGATCTGCCCAACGGCACCCCTACCCGACTTACCAGTGGAACTGATTTCGAGTTCGATCCATCATTCAGTTCTAATGGCAGGTACCTGGCCTACGTAAGCTGGAGTGATACCGATATGGGGGCCATTTATGTTCAGGATATGCAGCCTGGTCGACGGGGCCGAATGAGTGCTCCGGTTAAAATCACTTCTGAAAAGGGCATTTACCGGGAACCTTCCTTCTCTCCCGATGGAAATACTATCGCATTCAGACGTGAAGGTGGTAATGGTCAGCAGGGATTTGCATATACCGTGGAACCCGGCATTTACACAATTCCGGCTTCAGGTGGTGAGATGACAAAAATCACAAATGGTGGCTCATTCCCACAGTACAACGCTGCCGGAGACCGAATTTTTTACCAGGGGGGAGGCTACATTTTTGGAAGCATCCAAAAAAGCTTTAACAGTGTGGATTTAGATGGAGAAGACCAAAAGACTCATTTTACGTCACGGTATGCTCATAAATTTGTCCCAAGTCCGGATAATAAGTGGATCGCCTTCTCTAATTTATATAAAGTATATATCGCACCACTAGCTATGGCAGGTAAAGAAATCAATTTATCTCCTTCCACTACATCCATTCCCGTTCAGTTGGTCGCTTCTGAAGGTGGATATCACATGCATTGGTCCGAGGATAGCCAAACTCTTCGCTGGACATTGGGTGATGAATACTTCAACGTAGATTTAAATAATGTTTTTAGTTTTGTTGAAGGTGCCCCGGATAGTTTACCTGAACCACCAAAATCCGGCATGGAGATTGGTCTTGATTTACAAACAGATGTTCCTGAAGGTAGCATTGCCTTCACTAATGCCCGCATTATTACTATGAATGGAGACGAGGTAATTGAAAACGGAACTATCATTGTAGAGGGAAATCGAATTACAGAAATCGGGTCAAATGTAGCAATTCCAGCTGGAGCGGAAGTTGTGGACGCCACTGGTAAAACCATCATGCCAGGCTTTATTGATGTGCATGCTCACCTGGGTAATTTCAGGTTGGGAGTAAGCCCACAACAGCAGTGGGAATACACGGCAAACCTGGCTTATGGGGTAACCACGGCACATGACCCTTCTTCAAATACCGAGATGATTTTTTCTCATTCTGAAGCAATCAAAGCAGGGCACATGGTAGGACCAAGACTCTATTCCACAGGCATCATTTTATATGGTGCGGATGGCGATTTCAAAGCCGTTATCAATAGCTATGAAGATGCTTATTTTGCTATAAAACGAACCAAAGCATTCGGAGCTTCTTCTGTAAAAAGCTACAATCAGCCACGAAGAGATCAGCGCCAGCAGGTAATTAAAGCAGCCCAGGAACTGGAAATGCTGGTTGTTCCTGAAGGTGGATCCTTCTTCTTCCACAATATGAGCATGATTCTGGATGGCCATACTGGTATCGAACATAACGTACCTGTGGTTCCTTTGTACAAAGATGTACAGGAATTGTGGGCCGCTAGCGAAGTTGGCTATACTCCTACTCACCTGGTAAATTACGGTAGTATGAGCGGGGAATACTATTTCTACCAAAAATGGAATGTATGGGAAGATGAAAAGCTCCTCTCCTTTACACCCCGGAGTGTCATAGATTCAAGAGCCCGACACAGGACAATGGCTCCGGATGAGGAATACGAACATGGGCATATTCTTGCTTCTCAATCTGGAAAACTACTAACGGACGCGGGTGTAAAAGTGAACCTGGGAGCCCACGGTCAACTTCAGGGACTTGGAGCGCACTGGGAACTTTGGTCACTTTCCCAGGGTGGAATGACCAATATGGAGGCACTGAGAGCAGCTACTTTAAATGGGGCACATTATCTTGGACTGGATGATGATATCGGCTCGTTGGAAGTCGGAAAACTGGCCGATTTAATTGTTTTGGATGAAAACCCCTTAGATGACATCCACAACACGAACACCGTTCTATATACTATGATTAACGGTCGCTTATATGACGCTTCAACTATGAACGAAATTGGAAATTATTCCAAAGACCGGTTACCGTTCTGGTGGGAAAGAGACGGATATGGCGATGAATTTGATTGGCATGCAATTACATTGCAACCTGCCGGGTTGGATTGTTCCTGCTTTGCAAAAAACTAAGCCTCTTTTCAGGGTCTTAAATGCTTAAGTTGAAAAGCCACTTCCAGTGGCTTTTTTTATGCAGTCTAAATCACACATAGTACCCGCAATATTAATCACTGCTTCCGGTGTTATTCTATTTTCATCGAAAGCCGTATTGATAAAATTAGCCTATCAGTACAGTGTTGATTCGATCAGTCTTCTTTTACTTCGAATGCTATTCGCACTTCCCTTTTATGTGATGATTTTTCTGATTCGAAGAGGGGAATGGAAAGAAAATCCCATCACAAAAAAACAGTTTTACATACTAATCGGTTTGGGGTTCCTGGGTTATTACCTGGCAAGCCTGTTTGATTTCTTAGGACTGACCTACATCACCGCAAGCCTTGAACGGCTTATCCTCTTCAGCTATCCAACCTTTGTTTTGCTAATTAGTCGTTTAGTTCTGAAGAAGAAAATCACACGAGCTCAGTTTATTTCCATCATGATTACCTATGCAGGAATTGCCATCATTTTCATTGACCGTGGCGGAATTGTTGCAGGTTCAATTTCGGATATCACAAAAGGTTCGATGCTTGTTTTCCTGAGTGCTATCGCATATGCCTCTTACCTTGTTGGGAGTGGCACATTGATAGAAAAGGTTGGAAGTGTGAGGTTAACCACCTATTCAATGTTGTTTTCCTGCCTGGCTGTCGTCATTCATTATCTGCTAACTTCGGAAGTTGATTTGTTTAGTTATCAACTGGAAGTATACATCTATAGTTTTTTGATGGCTGTAATTGCCACTGTGATCCCATCATTTTTGATAAACGAAGGTATACGAAGAATGGGAGCGCCGAATGTCTCGATTGTAGGAAGTTTAGGGCCGGTATCAACCATTATCCTTTCAATGATATTCCTGGGTGAGGCTTTAACTCTGCTTCAGTATGCAGGGGCCATCGTTATCATTTTTGGTGTAGTTGTAATTGCACAATCAAAACGTTAAGATTTCAATTATGACGTTCAAAAAAGCATTAGCCGACCTTAAATCCCTTGCTGATCCGGATAAAGCTGAACACTCAGCCAGGTTCTTTAAATCTGGGACTGGGGAGTATGGAGAGGGAGACAAGTTTTTGGGGATTACAGTCCCAAACCAACGAAAGGTGGCAAAGAAATATAAACGGATGACACTATCCGAAGTTCAAAAGCTGCTGCAACATGATGCACACGAAGCCCGACTCACTGCAGTAATGCTTCTGGTATATAGGATTGAAAAAGCATCTCAGGATGAAATTGATGAGGTCGCAGAGTTTTATCTGAAAAACATCCGGTATGTAAATAACTGGGATATCGTAGACAGTTCATGCCGATTTATCCTTGCCAAACATCTTGAGTTTCGGGAACGGGATTTACTATACGACCTGGCACACTCCGAAGATTTATGGGAGAAGCGAATTGCCATTATAACCTGTTACTATTTTATCAAGAAAGGGGATTTTGGGGACGCACTCTCAATTTCGCTCATACTGTTGGAGGATGACCATGATCTGATTCACAAAGCAGTCGGTTGGATGCTACGCGAAATTGGGAATATCAATCAGGAAGTAGAAGAAGCCTTCTTGCTAGAAAATGACCGATATAAAACCATGCCCAGAACTATGCTCAGGTATGCTATTGAAAAATTCGATGAACCCCTGAGAAAGAAGTATTTATCCGGAGCAATCTAATTCAGACCAGAATCTTTCGGAAAAATAATCCTTATTCGGTGCACATCACGGGATTCAAGATACTCCTCGAAATAGGTTCCGAGAAGTTGATTGATCAACGTTTTAATCAAAGTAAATCCCAATGTTTCTTTTGGATTGGTTGTTGAATCAGCAGTACCATTGTGTTCAACAGAAAGTTCAGCGTTTGTATCAAGGTTTCTCAGAATCACGTGGATCTCTCCATCAGTCACCTCTTTAAATGAGGTCTTTAATCGATCAACTATAATTTCATTCAACAGAAGCGAACAAGGAACAGCTGTATTCAAATCAAGGGATACAGGCTCAGTCTCAGTTGTAATTGTAATTCCTTTATCTCGTGAAAGGGGGAGTTTTGAAATTGCTGTAGCAAGGTCTACCACGTATTCATCATACTCAATATTCGCCATGGTTTCGCTTTGATACAACATTTCATGAACAAGAGAAATAGATTGTATTCGGGTCTGACTTTCAGTGAGTGCGTCTACCACCTGCTTATTGCTTGAGGACTGACTTTGTAGCTGTAAAATCCCCGATATAACGGCCAGATTGTTTTTAACCCTGTGATGAATTTCGGCCAATAAAATTTCCTTTTCTTTCAAAGACTGCCTGATTCGCTCATTAGCACGTTTTCTTTGGGTGATATCAGTAGCAACTACCACCTTGCCTACAAATTCATCTTTTGAATTAACAAGATTACTTTCTGAGAACAAGGCCGGAATCCTTGCGCCCTTTTTAGTAACGAGCTCAGTTTCTACTGCACCTTCAAATTGGGCTTTGGGAGTTAGTTTCTGCAGATTTGCCAGCTCACCTTCCAGAAGCTCGTAAAGAGGTTTGTCTATCAATTCTGCCTTCTTGTATCTAAACAAGTCTTCTGCAGCTTTATTCATCCCTACAATTTTACCATTCTCGTCCGTAACCAGAAGAGACTCATGAATGGATTCGATGATGTTATCCAGGTAATCCCTTGCGAGCGTCCTTTTTTGTAAGCTACTAGCCATAGAATTAAAAGACTCCGCTAATTCTCCTATTTCATCACCTTTTGTTATTTCTACCCGTTCTTCAAGGTTGCCGGTTCCTAACGACTGTGCAACGATGTTCAGTTTCTTTAAAGGGTTTGCAATCGATCGATATAGATATAGAGCCATCCCAACTGAGATAAAAATCAAGAATGCGGCAATTAAAATGATTGAAATATTTGCACGGTTTATCTGGAGGTCAAGCGCTAGGTTTTCGGTTGACTGCTGATAAATTGCTTCTTCACGAAGATGAGTAATAACTGGGATGATATTATTTCGAAAATAGGGATTGAGCGATGTGACGAACATCTGCTGAGCTTGTTCCTTATCTTCTACAACAAATTCCAGCCATTCCAGACTTAGCTGGTTATAGAATTGAAAACGTTCCCTTACAAGCTGTACGTCTAGATAAATATGGCTTCCCTGCCAGGTTTCTTCCTTATAAATCAGCTGTTCAAGCTCCGTCAGGTTTTGATCAATAAGAATGATTGAGGAAGAAAAATCTGATCTATGCATCTGCTGAGTGGGCTCACTTAAAATGATCGATTGATCCGGAGGCTGATCTTCGTCATTCAAGGCGATCAAACTTATCAGAGATTGATACAACCCGTTCTCAATATTAGCTGTAAGCTCCACCATTTGAGTGGTTTCGGCGTTTTTGGATACCAGCTGATCGAGAATAGACCTTATATACCAGTTGGAGGTCACACCAACAGTCGCAATCAAAAGGCTGATTGAAAAAAAACTAAGTAAAATCTTCGTCCCCAGACTCACGTATTCGATGATTTAGGAGGAAATTAAGATTCGCTATCAGCAATAGCTCTCACAAGAAATTAGAAAAGATTCATGTAACAAATTAGAAACTGGCTCTTCAAAAATTCCTTAACGCTCAAATTTGAATATAAACAAAGAATACTGCTCTCAATAACCAACTTTTTTTATGAACTTCTTCATAACTATTAGAATCTAGTATCAATCAATTGCGCGTTTTCTCAGCTAACTTATTAAAGGAACTAGCGATTTTTTGAAGTGTATCATTTCTTCTGGTAGTCCTATAGTTACACGAATGCATTTTGGTAATCCGAACCCTTTGATGTGGCGGAGAATTACTCCCTTTTCCAGCATTTTCTGAGTTATGAATGTAGCAGTCTCTTCATCAGGGAGCTCCATCATCACAAAATTAGCCGCAGATTTAGCGTATTTAATCCCATGTTTGTCAAAGAAGGCACAAAGATCCTTCTTCCCTTGTTCGACCATAGTAGTACTTCTGTTGAGGAACTCCTGATCTTTTAATGCTGCCAAAGCTGCTGCCTGGCCAAGTGTACCAGGCTCAAACGCCAGTCTTGTTTTCATCAGATAATGGATAATGCCCGGAGATGCGATTGCGTAACCAACTCTAAACCCTGCTAATCCATATCCTTTTGAAAATGTTCGAAGTACAACCACATTCTCACGTTTATAACTCAGAACATCCGGATAGTCCTGAATACGATTAGCATATTCATAATATGCTTCGTCCATTACAATGATAATATTTGAGGGAACTTTCCCGAGCAACCATTCGAACTCTTCTCTGGTGATATAAGTGCCTGTAGGATTATTTGGATTAGCGATATAGATCATTTTCGTTTGCTTGTCAATCGCATTTGCTATTGCTTTCACGTCAAATCGAAAATTCCTGGTTAGTGGGATTCTCTTCACTTTTACCCCTCTAATCTTAGCCTGCACATAAATCCCGATAAATGTAGCGTCGGAGGTAATAATGTTTTCCTTGTTAAGAAAGAAAGAACGACATAGCCCCGCTAATAGACTTTCGGATCCCGCACCGAACATTAGCATATCCTCACTTACCTGGCAGTAATCTGCTACAGATGCCTTGAGTTTTTTTGCTGCCGGATCCGGATAATCATGAACGATCTTCAGAGCTTCTTCTACTGCCGCATCAATATGGGTGCTTCTACCCAACCTGTTTTCGTTGGAAGCAAGCTTTGAGATTTGTTCCGGTTTATACTGTTCTACAACCTCTGCGATCGTTTTTCCCGGCACATATGCCTTCAATTCTTCAACATTTTGAGGAACCAGTGTTTTCTTTTCCAATATTTTCTCCAACAATTTTTATCAAGATACACATGTTCTACCCTTCTATGCTTAATTTGCTTTTGCTGAATCCCTAATTTATTCTGAATTTTTACCTATGAAAACAATCATACTTACAGGAGCAAGTCAGGGAATTGGTTTTTCAACTGCGATAAAACTGGCAGATTCTGGTCATCAGGTTATTGCGATAGCAAGAAATGAGACGAAACTCGAGAATTTAGCAACCTCAAAAAGTGAAGGAATAATCATTCCAGTTCCTGCGGATGTATCTACTGCTGAGGGTCGGAAAAAAGTTATTCAGGCTTCACAAGATTTCAGCATTGATGTGTTGATCAATAACGCCGCTATTCTCGTTAAGAAACCCTTCTCAGAACTTACATTAGAAGATTGGAAGCATCAATTTGAAGTCAATTTATTTTCCGTTGTCGAGCTCATCAGAATGGTGACGCCTCTGTTAAACTCTCCCGCACATATTGTGAATATCGGAAGCATGGGGGGATTCCAGGGTTCAAAAAAATTCGAGGGGCTGAGTGCTTATGGAGCAAGTAAAGCGGCATTAGCAAATCTTACTGAATCACTTGCTATTGAGTATTCCAGAGATCGTATTTCCGTAAATTGCCTGGCACTAGGTGCAGTATCAACAGAAATGCTACATCAGGCTTTCCCTGGGTTCACATCTCCTACCACTCCAAAAGAAATGGGAACATTTATAGCAAATTTTGCACTAAACAATGGATCAGTATTAAATGGAAAAGTCATTCCGGTTTCCGTAAATAATCCAACATAACCCTATGAACCTGCTTCACATTTTGGTTAACTTCTCAGTTTTAAAACTAAAGGTTATGCGAACTGTACTTGCTTGCCTAATGATGGCAATATTTCTAGGGGTATCAACAAATTCTGAAACCAAAGCTCAAAGCGTTCAGCTGTTCAGTTCAAACACGCTTAACGGGGCTATCAATGGAGTTGTACTTGGCGGAGCGTCCATGTTTGTTACGGATAAGAAAGTAAACGCTCCTTTCAACAAGAATTTAGAGGACTTATATGCCCTTCAGGTTGGATTAGGTTTGGGAAGCCTGTACGGCCTGGGAATGGGAGCTTACGATGTTATCAATGGTGAGGGCCGGCAAATTCTTGTATCCGGATTCTTCAACGACGGAAATAACAGCTCTATCATCGTACTAATGGACACCTTTTATGGAGCCGCGGCTGGAGGAATCATTGCATTGTCGGTGAGCCTGGTTTCCAATGATCCGATTGTTGAGGCCATGCAGTACGGTACTGGGATAGGAGCTTTTATAGGATTTGGATTTGGGGTATTTGATACATTCTTCATCGCAGAACGTTCAGCTGAACCTGCTACTCTTAGCTACACTGAAAATAAAACTGCAGAAGGATTAGCCACTCTTTCCCTTGAAAATGGAACATCCTTTGGAATTATTAATCCTACGTTGTTTTCAACCCTGAAACTATCTAGCCAGGATTTTGGGATTACCACTGCTCCTGCTGTTCAGCTGGTAAACCTTCGTGTTAACTTCTAACCCGCTCCCGAACCAGTCCTTTCAGGATTTCACGAACGGTATTGATATGTCCGCTCAGTGAGTGATTTAATCCATCGGATAAGTAATTCCATGCATCCGGGCCGTCTCCCATTCTTTTGCCCTGGGGATCTATCACTATTCCTTTCTTTCCTGAAATAATCTCAATCAACTGTGCAAGGTCTTTATCATGAATCGTAAATTCATGAAGTAAATGCTCTTCGATTAATTCTGAAATCACGGGTGTTGGAGTCAACCAAACAATTGGGTTAGTCACATATTCACCCAACGTTTCTTGAATGGAATTCAAGTTTTCCCATGTTTCTGATAATGGAAGCAACACTCTATTCGGAGTAATATTCAAGCGCTGTACATCGTAAATTCCCAAATCAGCAAATACCCAGTCTGGCTCATGAATTAATACATCCCGGTCGAGTCTCCGAAGCGCTTCTGAAGTAGTGTTGCCGGAAATCCCTGCATTTATAAAATTGAATTTGGCATTATCCACCACAATTTCCAACAACTCAGCTAAAATTTGAAACCATCCCTGATCATCTTCTGTGGTTGAATGTCCAAACCCAACAATCGTTTCGGTGCCATCAAAAGGGAGTTGTTCAAGTAAGTCGGTGATTTCTTCTTCTTTTAGCAATTCAATCGCAGCTTGCTTGGCATTGTTGATTGCATTCTTTCTATTAAGATCCAGATCCGTTTCTGACAAACCCAACAGTTTAGCCTCAGCTTCTATACTCTTCTTTCCGGGAAACAATGGGTATCTGCGTTCAAGATGAAAAAACGGAACTATAAATTGTTCAATGATACTTTTTTCTTGTTCTCTTTGCTCACTCATAGTTAATTATTTTTAAAGCTCTTTGATTAATTCTGACATCCCTTCTGATGCTCTTTTTTGGATGTGATGCCAACCCTGGTACGACATTAATTCTGGTACTCCAGGGTCTATAATAAATTTGCGGATATCTTCTCTTGAATAATGAATCAAGCCGGCTGCCGGATAAACAGCTAATGAAGTACCAATAACCACCAAAATATCGGCCTTACTCACAATCTCCGCCGCAACTTCAATCATTGGAACCATCTCTCCAAACCAAACAATTGCAGGCCTTAGTTGATTTCCATCACTAGCACGATCTTCGGGATTTATATCCGAATAGCCTATATCGATTTCCGAATTCGTATCAGCTACACTTCTCGCTTTGGTTAACTCTCCATGAAGATGTACCACATTTGTTGATCCGGCTCTCTCATGAAGATTATCAACGTTTTGTGTTATCACTGAAACCGAGAAGTGTTCTTCCAATTCAGCAATTCTTTGATGGGCTATGTTAGGTGAAGTGTCTTTAAGCTGACGTCTTCTCAGGTTATAGAAATCAAGCACCTTAGCCGGGTTTTGATACCAACCGTCAATACTAGCTACTTCATGTACATCGTAACCTTTCCAAAGTCCGCCAGAATCCCGGAAAGTAGCAAGACCACTCTCTGCACTGACTCCGGCTCCTGAGAGTACTACTAAATGCTTATTTTGCATTTAAAAGCTGGAGGTTGAACCAGGAACTCTCCATTTGAAAATCATCAACGATAGTGCTTAGTGTTTCTGAGCGGAAAGAAGTCAACAATCCCCTAATCTCCTCTTGAAGATTGATTATAGCATTCTCAATAAGGTCTTTGTTAAACCCCTGGTTTTCCAGGTTAAGAGTAAATTCCATAGAAATCATCCTACCCAAAGCCTGACCAAGCTGTACAAGTTTTCTTTGAGGCATTTTCACATCGACTTCAAAATTCAAAATCTCTTTGAAATAGTCTGAAGATTGAATGGTCAGATCGTAGTCCTTTAGAAAGTCATAGAGATTTGTACTCTTTATTTTCCGCATCATTTTTAGCACAGATTCAGATATCTGCTGATAAAGAATATCATTGGAACCTTCAAAAATCTGAAACGGACGACTATCTACAGTTGAACGTCCGGCTATATGATCAAGTCGATACCCTTTAGCACCAGTGAGCTGTAACAACGATTGTGCAGCCCGTTGCATGTAATCCGTAACTACTGATTTAATAGCATTGGCTTCCACATCCATCCGGGAAGTATTCCGTTCAAGTGAAACATTCATACTTGTAAAATTGCACATTGCGGAACAAACAGTAAAATAAGACTGTAATTTAGCGACCCTTGCCTTAACCTGGTCATAATTCAATAAACTGGTTCCACCTACCATTCTTGACCGGCAATGCTCTACAGCTTCTTCCATCATTCGCTTAAGAAAACCCATGCCCATGCCCGGGAATTGCAACCTGGATCTATGTAGTAGATCAAGCATAAGGGTGATTCCTGTACCCTTAGGTTCAAGCTTATGATCTGCGGGCACCTCAATATCAACCTTATTCTTTCCGTATGGGAGCATATACAATCCGAGATTATTATAAAACTCTTCAACTTCGATACCTCCATTTCTGGTATCATGAATGAAGAATGAAATATCCCTGCTTAACTCTCCTTTAGAATCTTTACCCCGTGCCGCCATTAACCAATAATCAGCCATTCCGGTTAACCCGGCCCAGTGTTTCAGTCCCTGTATTCTGTAGCTATCTTTTCTTGGATCGAAAAGATAATTTGTCTGCATTTTTAATGCTTCTGAACCAAATTTTGGCTCAGTGATCATCAATCCACCCATTTTATTGTTGTGGATTACCCGATCATATATTGATTTTTTTACGCTTTCATCTGCATAGTTTGCAATCGGTTGGAGAAAGAGTGCACCATTTATCCCCATCATTAATGATAATGGTAATGATTCGTATGAACTGGCTTCCAACATGGCCAAAGCCTCTGCGGTATGACCACCATATCCACCATATTCAGATGGGATAAACGCAGCCAAAGGCATTTCGTTTAATATTTTTGTTAAGGACTCTTCTGAAATACCTCTCTTTAAAGCACTTTTATTGGTTTCTTTGTGCTTCTTAAAAATCTCTGCCAACTTTGCCTTGTATTGGTGCAAAAACGACTCAAAATCAATCATACTCAGAATACTCGTTGATATAATAAACAAATTAATATACGGCTTTAAACAAAAGCAATCGAATACATGTTCCTTAAACAAAAAACCCCGAATCCTGGGTTGTTGGATTGGGGGTTTTAAAGGGGGAGAGGCGGCGACCTACTCTACCGCGGATGCAGTACCATCGGCGCTGCAGGGCTTAACGTCCGTGTTCGGGATGGGAAC